>OMGS01000118.1_pt1 | contig 68610 bp, 68 predicted proteins | sample 1646081 | NCBI WGS metagenome assembly OMGS01 (sample SAMN05578591, study PRJEB25193) | human gut metagenome | biome: Human Microbiome; feature: human-associated habitat; material: feces | host: Homo sapiens | place: USA:Birmingham | reverse complement strand
ATGTGGGCAACGCCATCAAGGCCATCCAGGAAAGCACCACCAAGAGCATGACCTCAGTGGACAATGCCGTAACCCAGATCGCGCAGGCCACGGAATACGCCAATCAGTCCGGCCAGGCCTTACAGGAGATCGTGGCCACCGTGGAAGCCACGGGGGACCAGGTCAACGCCATTGCCACGGCCAGCGAGGAACAGTCCGCCGCCAGCGAGGAGATTAACCACTCCATCGTCCAGGTCAACGACATGGCCCGGCAGACCGCCGAAGCCATGGCCGAGGCCGCCAGGGCCGTGTCCGACCTGGCCGCCCAGACCCAGGGCCTCACGGAGCTGATCCAAGAGCTGAAAGAAGCCTGAAGAAACCTTTGCGGCCGGGCAACCCATCTCCTCCCGGCCGCAAGTGGGCGCGTTCGGACAGCCGCGCCCATTCCGGGCGCGCCCTGACGGACAACAGGGCGCGCCTCCCCATAAGCCGGGCGTCATAGACGCCCGGCTTCCTTTTGCTCTCCGCCGGTCGCGTTGATCATGTGCACGTCGCTTGCCGCGTCACTGCCCAGACCTGGGAGCGCCGCATCCGCAACACGGAAAAATCAACGGCAGTGGGGGCGTTATCTCACTACAATCAGTAAAATAATGGCGTGGTATTACCGGCTGAATGACACAATTTTACGAATATGCGCGCACAACGCCCAGCCAAACGGGCTGCTCCGGGATAAATATGCCCGGTTTACATATGCGTTACAGCTATCTCAAGGCATTCTGTGTATTTTTACCAATCCCATGCCATATCGTAAAAAAACTGATATGAGCATTTTATGTTACGCGACTTTTCTTAATAAAATATTTTTTCTAATTTTAGATTCTATTATTTAATTTCGCTAAATATAATTACTATATAATTATAGCATCAATCTATTGATTTCAGCAAAATTATACTTAATAGTTTCCGGCATCACTAATACTTCCATTTTTATTTCCGATATACATGTGCATGGTCACAAAAAAATACATTTATATGAAATCAAAATTTAAATGAATATACAATAATTGTTTTTATATTATTATTATTTATAAATCAAAATATATCTTGATATAAATATCAAGGTAAACAAAAAAAATTACCATATATAAATTTTATATTATTAATAATTAATATTCTATTGATTATTTTTTACAGAGAGAGAGAGAGAGAGAGAGAGAGAGAGAGAGAGTCAATACGTTATATTTAACATATTTTTATTTATTTTATATTTATATACTATTTTATTTTATTATAAATATAAAATAAATTTTTTACATTTATAAAATAATAAAATCATATAAAGAATATAACCAAGAAACACAAAGGATCAAAGAGGAGATTCGGAATGAAACTGTCTGTAAAAATTTCTTCCAGCATGGGCATATTGACGATTCTGCTTGCCGTCCTGGCGGCATATCTGCTGTTGCAGATGCAAAGCGTCAATGAAATGTCCACAATCCTGGCCGGGAGGAATATTCCGGTCATTGACCTGGCGGGCAAGCTGAACAATGACGTCTCGGAATACCGTATCTCGGAAGTGCGCCACATCTACGCCACCGAACCAGAGCAGATGGCGAAAGATGAAGCCCAGTTGAACCTCTGGAAACAGAACATCGAGGAGTATCTGGCCGAACTCAACACCCGCATCAAAGTGGGTGCCGTCAAAGAGGCCTTTAAAAAAGCCGGTGTTCTCCTGAACGCCTACTTCAGCACCTCCGACAAACTGGTGAGCATCTCCCGGCAGAACCGGACGGAGGAAGCCGTCACCCTGTTGTTGGGCGAGTCGTATAAACAGTATCGCCAACTCAGCGAGGCACTCAACGTCCTTTCAGCGGCGGCCCGAAAAAACGCCGAAAGCATGAGCGCGCACGGCGACGAAATGTACGAACAGAGCAATATGATCGGCATGAGCCTGGCGGTGCTGGCGATCCTGGTCGCCGTGACGCTGACCATCCTGATCGTGCGCAACACCATCCGCCAGTTGGGCAAAGACCCCGGCGAGCTCAATTCTATCGCCCACCGTGTGGTGAACGGCGACTATGACATTGACGACGGCAGTACGAAAACAGGCGTGTATGGGGCCATTGTGGAAATGGTCAGCGCCCTGAAGCAAAATATCGACAGCGCCCGAAACGAATCCGAGAACGCCAAAGAGCAGTCGCTCAAGGCCCAGGCGGCCATGGAGCAGGCCGAGGCCGCGAGCAAGGAAGCCCAAGTCAAAACCGAGGCCATGCTGGTGGCCGCCGACAAACTGGCAGCTGTGGGCAATGTGGTTTCTTCCGCCTCCACAGAACTCTCGGCCCAGATCGAGCAATCCGACCGGGGCGCGGCCGAATCCGCCCAGCGCCTGTCCGAAGCGGCCACGGCCATGAACGAAATGAACGCCACTGTCCAGGAAGTGGCCAAGAATGCCGGTTCCGCTTCCAGCGCTTCAGCTGAAACCAAGCAGAAGGCCGAAGCCGGAGCCCAGGTGGTGGAAAAGACCGTGCGCAACATTGAAGAGGTGCATCAGGTGTCCCTGGAACTCAAGCAGGACATGGCCCAGCTCAACGAGCACGCCCAGGACATTACCCGGATCATGGGCGTCATCTCGGACATCGCGGACCAGACCAATCTGCTGGCCCTCAACGCGGCCATTGAAGCGGCCCGAGCGGGCGAAGCCGGGCGCGGTTTCGCCGTGGTGGCCGACGAGGTGCGCAAGCTCGCTGAAAAGACCATGGCCTCCACCACGGATGTGGGCAACGCCATCAAGGCCATCCAGGAAAGCACCACCAAGAGCATGACCTCGGTGGACAATGCCGTGACCCAGATCGCGCAGGCCACGGAATACGCCAATCAGTCCGGCCAGGCCTTGCAGGAGATCGTGGCCACCGTGGAAGCCACCGGGGACCAGGTCAATGCCATTGCCACGGCCAGCGAAGAGCAGTCCGCCGCCAGCGAGGAGATCAACCAGTCCATCGTTCAGGTCAACGACATGGCCAAACAGACCGCCGAGGCCATGGCCGAGGCGGCCAAAGCCGTGTCCGATCTGGCCGCCCAAGCCCAGGGCCTCACGGACCTGATCCAGGAACTGAAAACGGCGTAACAAAAAAATTTGCGGCCGGGAGGCTCTTCATCTCCTCCCCCGGCCGCAAGCGGGCGCGGTCTGGACAACCCGCGCCCTTAACGGCGCGCCCCGATGCGGCAAACATCGGGGCGCGCTTCAGCCCGGACGCAATGCTTTTATGCCGACGAAGCCAGCGGCTCGCCGTAATAGGCCTTGCGGTACAGCTCCTTGAGTTCCGCGATGAGCGGATAACGCGGATTGGAAGCCGTGCACTGGTCGTCAAAGGCCTGTTCGGCCATCTCGTCCAGCTTTTGCAGGAAATCGGCTTCCGCAATGCCCGCTTCGCGCAGGGACGCGGGGATGCCCAGGTCACGCTTGAGAGCCTCGATGGCCCGCACCAGGCGGGCTGTCTTTTCCGCGCGCGCATCGGGCCCGTCCCCTTCCACGTCGTCGGCCAGATGCAGCATGTCCGCGATGCGGGCGTAGCGGCCCTTGACCCAAGGGTATTTGTACTGGGGCAGCATGCCCTGCTTGGTGGGCGTGTCCGTGGCATTGTACTCGATGACGTAGGACAGCAGGATGGCGTTAGCCAGACCGTGCGGCAGATGGAAATAGGAACCCAGGGTATGCGCCAGGGAGTGGCAGACGCCCAGGAAGGCGTTGGCAAAGGCCATGCCCGCCATGGTGGCCGCGTAGTGCATTTTTTCGCGCGGGATCAGCCGTTCCTCGCCGCCCGCATAGGAGCGGCGCAGATACTTGAAGACCAGGCGCACGGCCTCCATGGCCTGGCCGTCCGCGAAATTGGTGGCAAGGGTGGAGGTGTAGGCCTCAACGGCATGGGTCAGCACGTCCAGGCCCGCATTGGCGATCAGCGAGGGCGGCAGGTCCATGACGAATTCCGGGTCCACAATGGCCATGTCCGGGGTCAGGGCGTAGTCGGCAAGCGGATATTTGACGCCGGTGCGGTTGTCGGTGATCACCGCAAAGGGCGTCACTTCCGAGCCGGTGCCGGACGTGGTGGGAATGGCCACCATCACAGCCTTTTTGCCCAGATCCGGGAAGGAGACCACCCGCTTGCGGATGTCCATGAAGCGCAGGGCAATGTCGTCGAACCTGATATCCGGCACCTCGTAGAGCAGCCAGATGATCTTGGCCGCGTCCATGGGCGAGCCGCCGCCCAAAGCAATGAACATGTCCGGCTGAAAGGCGTTGACCATATCCAGAGCTTTCTGGGCCGTGGCAATATCCGGATCGGGCTGCACGCCGGAAAAGACGCGTACCTCCATGCCCATGTTTTCCAGCACTTCGCCTACCTTGCGCACGTGCCCCAGTTGTTCCATGGTCGTGTCCGTGATGATGCAGGCCCGGCGGCGGTCCTTGTATTCCTCCAATGCCGGACGCAGCGCCCCGAGCTTGAAGTAAATCTTGGGCGGCACGCGGAACCAGAGCATGTTCTCACGGCGGCAGGCCACGGTCTTGACGTTCATGAGATGTTTCACCCCGATGTTTTCGCTGACGGAATTGCCGCCCCAACTGCCGCAGCCCAGCGTCAGGGACGGCGCGACGCGGAAGTTGTACACGTCGCCGATGGCTCCCTGCGAGGCGGGCATGTTGACCAGCACCCGCCCGGTGGTCATGGCGTCCTCAAAGGCCTGGATATGCTCCGCGTTGCTTTCGCGGGTATAGAGCACCGAGGTGTGCCCGGCCCCGCCCAGCAGCACCAGGCTCTGGGCCGTGTCCACGGCGGCCGGAAAATCCGGCACGCGGTAAAAGCCCAGCACCGGCGAAAGTTTTTCGTGGGCAAAGGGATCGTCGGGCCTGACCGCCGGGCGCTCGGCAATGAGCACCTTGGTGCTTTCCGGCAGGGAGATCCCGGCCATGGCCGCGATGCGCGCGGCGGACTGCCCCACAATGGCGCTGTTCAGCGCGCCGTCCAGAAAGAGGGTTTTGGCCAGGGCCTCGCTTTGCCCCTCGTCGGCGAACCAGGCCCCGCGCCGGATGAATTCCTCGCGCACGGCGTCGGCAATGGCGGCTTCGACCACCACGGTCTGTTCCGAGGCGCAGATCATGCCGTTGTCAAACGTCTTGCTGAGCAGGATGGAATTGACCGCCATCTTGACGTCAGCCGTGGCGTCGATGATCACCGGCGTGTTGCCCGCGCCCACGCCGATGGCCGGAGTGCCGGAGCTGTAGGCCGCGCGCACCATGCCCGGCCCGCCGGTGGCCAGAATCAGGTTGACGCTTCGGTGGCTCATGAGGTGCTGGGTCAGTTCCGGCGAGGGTTCCTCCAGGCAGTCGATGATGTTTTCCGGGGCCCCGGCTTCCACGGCTGCCTTCAGAATGATCATGGCCGCCGCCCTGGTGCTGCGTTTGGCGCGCGGATGCGGCGAAAAGATGATTCCGTTGCGGGTCTTGAGACAGAGCAAGGCCTTGAAAATGGCCGTGGACGTGGGATTGGTGGTGGGCACGATGCCCGCCACCAGCCCCAGGGGCGCGGCTATTTCGCGATAGCCGGAAACCGGGTCGTCCTCAATGATCCCGCAGGTCTTGCTGTCCTTATACTTATTGTAGACGTATTCCGAGGCAAAGTGATTCTTGATCACCTTGTCCTCCAGAATGCCCATGCCGGTTTCCTCCACAGCCATTTTGGCCAGGGCGATACGCTTGGAAGTGGCGGCGGCCGCCGCGTGATGGAAAATGGCGTCCACCTGTCCCTGGTCGTAGCGGGCGAAAACGGCCTGCGCGGCGCGGACGCGCTCAATCATGGCGTCCAGTTGTTGTGTGCTCGTGGTCATATCTGCCTCAGTGCGTTGCGGTTCAGATGTTAGCTTCATTCAATATACTATAAGCACTCTGCCCTGCCGTGGCGAGCCGGGCAAGAGTGCGGACTCCGCCGGCGCCCCTGAAACACGACACGAAAAAGGGGAGGCCGCCCTCCCCTTTTTTTGCATCTTGTCCGTTGTCGCCGTCAGAAGCGGTTTTTAACGCAGTTCGCGCATACGGCGGATGGCTTCTTCCGTATCCTCAAGCGACCCGAAGGCCGTCAGGCGCACATAGCCTTCCCCGCTGGCGCCGAAGCCCGCGCCCGGCGTGCAGACCAAGGCCGCCGAGTGCAGCAGATGGTCGAAAAAGCCCCAGGAATCCATGCCCTTGGGCACGCTCACCCAGATATAGGGGGCGTTGACCCCGCCGAAGACTTCCAGGCCCATTTCCTTCATGGCCGCGCTGAGCAGAGCGGCGTTGCTCTGATAGCCCTTGATCACGCCCTCGATCTGACGGCGGCCTTCCTCGCCGTACACAGCGGCGGCGGCGCGCTGCACAATGTAGGGGCAGCCGTTGTACTTGGTGCACTGGCGGCGGTTCCAGAGGCCGTTGAGCCCCACCTTGCCGCCCTTGCCGTCGCTGACCTGCAGAGCCTTGGGCACCACGGTGTAGGCGCAGCGCAGGCCCGTGAAACCGGCGGTTTTGGAAAAGCTGCGGAACTCCACAGCCACTTCCTGCGCGCCCTCCAGCTCGTAGATGCTGTGCGGCACGTCCGGATCGCGGATAAAGGCCTCATAGGCCGAATCAAAGAGGATCACGCAGCCCTCGCGCCGGGCATAATCCACCCAGTCCTGCAAGGCCGCGCGATTGAGCACGGTGCCCGTGGGGTTGTTGGGATAGCAGAGGTAGATCATATCCGGCCGGGTCTTGGGAAAGTCCGGCACGAAGTTGTTGGCCTTGACGCAGGGCAGATAGACAAGCCTGCTCCACTGCTTGTTGACCAGTTCCCCGGCGCGCCCGGCCATGACGTTGGAATCCACATAGACCGGATAGACCGGGTCCGTGACGGCCACAATGCTGTCCTGGGCGAAGAGCTCCTGAAAATTGCCCACGTCGGACTTGGCCCCGTCGCTGACGAAGATTTCGTCCGGGCTCAGGTTCACGCCGCGCGCCTTGTAATCATACTCCATGATCAGATCGCGCAGGAAGTCATAGCCCTGTTCCGGGCCGTAGCCGTGAAAATGCGCGGCGTCGCCCATTTCGTCCACGGCCTTGTGCAGGGCTTCGATGACAGCCGGAACCAGGGGCCGCGTCACATCGCCGATGCCCAGGCTGATGACCCGGCTGTCGGGATTGGAATCCTTAAAATCCGCGACCTTGCGCGCAATGTCGGCAAAAAGATAATTGCTCTGGAGCTTGAGAAAATTCGTATTGATCGTAATCATGCCGTCCTCGATATTGTCAGATGAAATAGACGCCGTCAAAAACGGCCACAGCGCCGCCCGTCATATAGACGTGGTCGTCGCTCTTGTCCCAGTCGATATGCAGCACGCCGCCCCTGAGTTCCACGTCCAGCGAACGGCCCGTATGGCCGTTGAGCACGCTGGCGACCGCCGCGGCGCACGCGCCGGTGCCGCAGGCCAGGGTTTCCCCGGCGCCGCGCTCCCAGACGCGCATTTTGATTTTCGTGGAGGAAATCACCTCCACAAATTCCGTATTGGTGCGTTTGGGGAAAATGGGATGGTGCTCGAACAGCGGACCCAGCTTGGGCAGATCCAGATCGTCGATGCCCTGCATGAAAACCACGGCGTGCGGATTGCCCATGGATACGGCGGTTACCGCATACGTGCGTCCTCCCACCTCCACGGGCCGGGCGATAAAGCGCTGCGGATCTTCGCCCTCGGTGAGCGCCGGGGCGAGCACCACGGGAATGAGATCCGGGGCAAGCACGGGCTCGCCCATATCCACGGTGGCCCCGCGGACCTCCCCGGCCTCGAAGAGCAGGCGGATAATCTTGATGCCCGCCGCTGTTTCCAGGCGGATGACGTCTTTGTTGACTATGCCGTGATCGTGCGCGTACTTGCCCACGCAACGGGTGGCGTTGCCGCACATTTCGGCTTCCGAACCGTCGGCGTTGAACATGCGCATGCGCAGATCGGCCACGCCCGAGGGCAAAATCAGCACCAGGCCGTCTGAGCCCACGCCGAAATGGCGGTCGCTGATCCGTTTGGCCAGTTCGCCGGGGTTGTCCACCCGTTCCTCAAAACCGTTCACGTAGACGTAGTCATTGCCGATGCCCTGCATCTTGGTGAAACGCAATCCCGCGACCATATAGTGACTCCTTCCCTTCCGGCGGCGCGCCTTACGCCGGTTCCGCCGAGAGGTTCATTCAGTAAGGATAGCTGTTTTTTATAGATTGAAAAATACTGAAAGTAAAGACAGGCACGTTTGTTCCGCCGCCGCGCGCGGGAAGCGCGGTCCGGCGGGTCCGGCTTGCACGAGGACGCCAGAGGCGGGAAGCCGCCAGACTTCCCGCCTCTCCGCGCCACGCCGCTGCCGTCCGTTGCGGCGGACAGGCCCGGGGCGACGCGTCCCGTCACCTTACGGCCACGGGGGTCGGGAACAGGGCGATTCATCTTCCCCCCCGGGATGAGCCCCCCCTCCCCAACACTCAATCCGGAATTCCACCTAGTGCGCCCAGAGCAGCTCAGAATACTTGGGCAGCACCCACAGGCTGTCCTCCACCAGCCTTTCCAACGTGTCGGCATGCGCGCGGCATTCGTTCATGGCGGTCAGAATGCCGTCGCGCGCTTCCCTGGCCTGTTCCAGAGCGCCTTCGACGCTCCGGGTTTTTTCCACGGCCTTTTCCAGCTTGTCCACGCCGATCCGCAGGGCCGTGATATGGGTACGCAGAAGATTGAAATATTCCTCCTCGCTCCTGGCTGACGTGTCGCCCAGCACGGCGCGGGTCTTGATCACCACGTCGGCGGCCCTGGCCTGGGCTTCCAGGCACTGCGGCAGCACCATGGAGCGCAGCATGTCGGCCATCAAATGGCCTTCAATAAGGAGAGTCTTGCCGTAATTTTCCAGCAGTATTTCCTGGCGGGCCAGAATTTCGCGCTCGCTCAGGATGCCGTGCCGCAAAAAGACGTTCATCACCTCCGGATCGCTGTAATGTTCCAGCGCGGTCACGGTATTGTTGTGGTTGGGCAGCTTGCGTTCGGCCGCTTCCACGGGCCAGGCCTCGGAATAGCCGTTGCCGTTGAAGACCACGGGCATATGCTCCCTGAACAGCCGGGGCAGCAGCTCCCGCAGGGCCGCGTTCAGCTCCGTGCCCGCGGAAAGCGCGGCTTCCAGTTCGGTGGCGATGTCGTCCAGGGCGCAGGCCACAGCGGCGTTGAGCGCGATGTTCACCGGAGCCACGGACTGCGAGGAGCCCACGGCCCGGAACTCGAACTTGTTGCCGGTAAAGGCGAAGGGGCTGGTGCGGTTGCGGTCGGAAAGGTCCACGGGCAGGGGCGGCAGTGTGGAAACGCCCACCTCCATGACCGGATTCTTTTTGCTTCCGGTGTGGCTGCCGTGGATTATGCTGTCCAGCACCTCGGTGAGCTGCTCGCCCAGATAGACCGAAAGGATGGCCGGAGGCGCTTCATTGGCCCCCAGGCGGTGATCGTTGCCCGCGCCCACGGTGCCCAGGCGCAGGGCCGTTCCGTGTTTGTGCACGGCGCGCAGCACCGCGGCCAGAAAGACCAGGAACTGCGCGTTGTCCTGCGGCGTGGTGCCGGGGTTGAGCAGATTCTGGCCGTCGGAATCGCACATGGACCAGTTGTTGTGCTTGCCGCTGCCGTTGACACCGGCAAAGGGCTTTTCGTGCAGCAGGCAGACGAAACCGTGCCTGCCCGCCATATGCCGCATCATGTTCATGATCAGCATATTGTGGTCGCAGGCGATGTTGGCTTCCTCATAGACCGGCGCGATTTCAAACTGGCCGGGGGCCACTTCGTTGTGGCGGGTCTTGGCCGGAATGCCCAGGGCCAGCAGTTCGTTTTCCACGTCCTGCATGAAACTCATGACCCGTCCGGGGATGGCCCCGAAGTAATGGTCCTCCATTTCCTGGCCCTTGGGCGAGGGCGCGCCCAGCAGGGTGCGGCCCGCCAGCATGATGTCCGGACGCAGGGCGGCCAGGTTTTTGTCCACCAGAAAGTATTCCTGCTCCGGCCCGACCATGGCCCGCACATAACCGGCGGACGTGTTGCCGAAGAGCTTCAGGATGCGCAGGGCCTGCCGGGACAGGGCGGAAATGGAGCGCAGCAGCGGAATTTTGCGGTCCAGGGCCTCGCCGGAATAGGAATAAAAGTAGGTCGGAATGTGCAGGGTCGCGCCGTAGGGGCCGGGAATGATGAAGACCGGCGCCGAGGGGTCCCAGGCGGTGTAGCCGCGCGCCTCAAAAGTGGAGCGGATGCCGCCCGACGGAAAGGACGAGGCGTCCGGCTCGCCGCTGATCAGCATTCTTCCGGAAAATTCGCTGATGACCTGCCCTTCGGCCGTGGGTGAGAGAAAAGCGTCGTGCTTCTCGGCGGTCAGGCCGGTCATGGGGTGGAACCAGTGGGTATAGTGGGTCGCGCCGCGCTCAATGGCCCAGTCCTTCATGGCGTTGGCCACCACATCGGCGATTTCCGGATTCAGGCGCTCGCCGTCGCGAATGGTCTTGACCAGCTTGCGGTAAACGTCCTTGGGCAGGCGCTTGCGCATCACGGCTAGGCCGAACACGTTGCGTCCGAAAATCTCGCCCGCCTCGTGCGCCCGCTCATCCCGGCAGGAAGGAACCACCGGCTTTGCCTCAACAGCCTTGAACACCGCCTTTTTACGGGGGGAACTCATCGTATTGTCTCCTTTCCGGTTTGCCGGCCGCGTCTAAAGCGCGTCGTTGCCGCGCTCGCCCGTGCGGATGCGCACCGCGTCCAGCACGTCGCTGATGAAAATCTTGCCGTCGCCCACCTGACCCGTGCGGGCCGTGGCCACCACCGCGCCGAGCACCCGTTCCAGAGCCTCGTCGTGCAGCACCAATTCAATCTTGATCTTGGGCAGGCAGTCCACCTGCATGGTGGTGCCCCGGTAGACTTCGGTATGCCCGTGCTGGCGGCCGAAGCCCCTGATTTCCGAATAGTTCATGCCGTGAATGCCCAGCTTTGAAAGCTCGTCCTTGACCTTGTCGAACATGCCGGGCCGGATGATGATTTCCAGTTTCTTCATGACAGACTCCCTTTGCCGCTTACGGCTTACAGCGAGTAGCCGCGTTCATTGTGTTCGCTCAGATCCAGGCCGGTATACTCCGCTTCGGGAGCGACCCGCAGGCCCACGGTGGAATCCACGATGCCGAGCAGGATGCGGCTGACCACATAGACGAAGGCCCAGGTGCCCAGCACGGAGACGAACTGCACCCAGAGCTGATGCGGATTGCCGTAGAACAGGCCGTCCACATTATTGATGGCCGCGCTGGCGAAAAGGCCGGTAGCCAGCGCGCCCCAGGTGCCGCCCAGGCCGTGGATGCCCACCACGTCCAGGGCGTCGTCATAGCCGAACCTGTTCTTGAGCAGCACGCCGCCGTAGCAGACCATGCCGCCGATGAAGCCGATCAGCATGGCGGGCAGCAAGCCCACGAAGCCCGCGCCGGGGGTGATGGCCACCAGACCGGCCAGAGCCCCGGAAACAGCGCCCAGGCTGGTGGGCTTGCCCGTGCGCTTCCACTCCACCAGCATCCAGCCGAGGATGCCGCAGGCCGAGGCCAGATGCGTGGTCAGCAAAGCCTGACCGGCCAGCGGACCGGCGGACAGGGCGCTGCCCGCGTTGAAACCGAACCAGCCGAACCAGAGCAGGCCGCCGCCCAGCAGGGTGAAAGGCAGATTATTGGGTGTGAAGCTCTGCGGGCCGGTGGACAGGCGGGGCCCCAGAGCCTGGGCGCAAGCCAGCGCGCCAGCGCCGGAGGCCATGTGCACCACCGCGCCGCCCGCGAAGTCCACGGCGCCCATTTTTGCCATCCAGCCGCCGCCCCAGACCCAATGGGCCATGGGCGCATAGGCGAAGATCAGCCAGAGACCCGAAAAGAGCAGCATGGCCGAAAAGCGGATGCGTTCGGCGTACGCGCCGGAAATCAGGGCCACGGTCAGAACCGCGAACATGCACTGGAAGGCCACAAAAACGGTATGCGGCAGATTGGATGCGGCCGGAGCGGCCGTGCCCTCAACCCCGTTCAGAAAAAGGTAGGAAAAGTTACCGATCACGCCGCCGAGGTCATCGCCGAAGGCCAGGGTGTAGCCCACCAGGGCCCAAAGCACGGTGATCAGCCCCAGGCTGGCGTAGCTGTGCATGTGGGTGGAAAGCACATTGCGCGCCCGAACCAGGCCGCCGTAAAACAGGGCCAGCGCCGGGGTCATCAGCATGACCATTGTGGCGCAGATGATCACAAAAGCCGTATCCGAAGCGTTCATCACAAACTCCCTTGTGGCCGCTGCCACACGCGCTTTCCGTCGCTTCGCCTTCCCGGGGACGGCAAGCGTCCGGAATGCGCGGCGGCCTATCCGGCCGGACAAAAACTCCGGGGATGGAACCGGCGCCGTGGTCCACCCCCAACGCGGCACATGCCGCGCCTCCTGTTGTGCTCCAAGGCACAATCCATGCCAGAGCCGCAAAGCAGAGGGATCAGACATATACTATCCTAATTTTGCAGATTATTTTTAGTTCCTCGAAAGAGACGGTTGCGAGCTTCACCGGCAAACAGGCCTACTTTTCTACAAAATTGTCGAAAAAAAAGAATCGGCTCTTCCACCGGGTAAACCGAAGGAAGAGCCGATTCATGAAAAATCATGTAAAATCAGTATATTATATCTATAGTTTCAAAATAGACATTTTTGTCGTTTTTCACATCAAGATTGTTTGGACAATCAATCCCTGCCTTGTTTCCAATGAGAAACGGCGAATCTCCCGACTGTGTCGGCGCACCGGCGGTCCGTTTCAAAAAATAACATTTTTGTCGATTTTATGAAATCATACTGTCTGCGGCGGGCAGCGCGCCCTTCCGAACCGGACGGAAGGCTTTGTAACTGATGCCGTATTTTTTCAGGCGCAGGGCCATGATCCGCTCGGTCAGGCCCAGGCTTGCCGCCGCCCTGCCGATCTGCCCTTGGCTGGATTCCAGGGCCTCCACAATGCAGGCCCGTTCCAGTTCGTCCAGACGCTCCCGCAGACTGCCCGCGAAACCGGGCCGGATGACGCAGCAATCCGTGCCGTCCCGGCCTTCGTGGATGCTGTGCAGGGAAGGCGGCAGATGCTGGGGCAGCACCAGGCTCTCACGGCCCAGAAGCAGCGCGGCGCGCTCCATGACGTTCTCCAACTCGCGGATATTGCCGGGCCAGGCGTAACGCTGGAGCATATCCATCACGGCCAGGGAAAGGCGCACGTTCTTCCGCCCGTTGGCCGCGGCGAATTTTGCAATAAAATGACCGGCCAGGGGCAGGATATCCTCGGGGCGCAGGCGCAGAGGCGGCAAAGAAATGGGAAAGACATTCAGGCGGTAGAACAGATCACGGCGGAAGCCCCCCTCCTCCACCATCCGCTCCAAGTCACGGTTGGTGGCGGTGATGAAGCGCACGTCCACATGTATGGTTTCCATGCCGCCCAGGCGTTCAAAGCTGCGTTCCTGCAGAACGCGCAGCAATTTGGCCTGGGTCATGAGAGACAGCTCGCCCACTTCGTCCAGAAACAGCGTGCCGCCGTCCGCCAGTTCAAAGCGGCCCTTGCGGGTGGCACTGGCTCCGGTGAAGGCCCCGCGCTCGTGCCCGAACAGCTCGCTTTCAATAAGATTTTCCGGCAGGGCCGCGCAGTTGAGCGAAATAAAGGGCCGAGGCGCGCGGGCGCTGGCCGCGTGAATGGCCCTGGCCGCCAGCTCCTTGCCTGTGCCGGATTCGCCCTGCAAAAAAACCGTGGTCGCGGACGGGGCCACCTGAGCGATCTGGGCGTAGACCTTCTGCATGCTTTCCGAATTGCCCACAAAGCCCTTGGGCCGCAGGGAGGGGCGGCTTTCCTCATCCATGCGGCCCTGGGTTTCCAAGGCCGCGTGCCCCAAGAGGGTCGCAATGATCAACAGCAGACGCACCTCGTCTTCCAAGGTGGCCGCGTCGGCCAGGAGATGATCCACGGAAAGCGCGCCCACCACCTGATCATTGAGCCGTATAGGCACGCAGATGAAGGAGATGCCCTCCTTTTTCAGATCGCGCGAACGGGTTTTGTTCAGAAAAAGCGGCTCTTGGGAGACATTGGAAATATACATGGGGCGGCCGCTTTCAATGACCCGACCGGTGATGCCCTCGCCGCGCACGTAGCGCCCGCGCCGACACTCGGCGGGCTTGAGCCCGTAGGCGGCTTCCGTGCGGATTTCGCCGGTCTGCGGCGACACCAGGGTGATGGCCCCGCGCATCATGTGCAGATGCCCGGCCATCAGAGCCAGGGCCTTGTCCAGGGCCTGGGCCACGTCGCTGGCGTCATTCATGACCCGGGCCAGCTCCAGCAGCAGGCGGAGCTGGCTTTCACAGTGCGCGGCAACGGAATCCGGCGTCAATGACGGCGTTGCGGCGGACGGCAAAGAGGAAGATTCGGCGCTGGGCATGGCGGAAAAATACCCCAGGCCGCACGGCCTTGCAATGCCGCCGTTGCGGGCCGCCCTGCGGCCGCTCCACCCGCCGCCGGATACGGCTTCCGCACGGCCGGTCGCGCCGCGACACACGCTTGACACGGTACCGGCTTTCCTTTACAAGGGCCTCTCACCCGTCCCCATCGTCTAGCCGGCCCAGGACAACGGCCTTTCACGCCGTCGACAGGGGTTCAAATCCCCTTGGGGACGCCAATTTTTGGTTGATAAAGAGCGGCAAGGTACAAAAAACCTTGCCGCTCTTGCTTTTTAGCGATTCGGGCTCTTGTCCGAATCCAGCCAAATCCAGGCTAATCCAAGAGCTTTGCGGGTATTTTTACGGGTATCGAAATGCGTTAGCAATCCGATATCCGTTTTTTCTTTTAATGCCTTGAAATAAAAAAGCATTATTGTCCAAACGGGTATCCTTAAATCCACCCTAATTCAAGGAGAACCGACATGGCATTGACCGATTTTCAGATCAAAAATTTGAAGTACACTGGCAAGCCCATGAAAGTAGCTGACGGCGGAGGCCTGTATCTCTACCTGTCCGCTTCCGGCAAAAAACTCTGGCGTCTGGGCTACTATTTCGAGCGCAAGCCAAAAGTCCTCAGTTTTGGCGAATATCCGATAGTCACCCTGCAAAAAGCCCGTGAAAAGCGTCAGGAAGCCAAACAGCTCCTGGCCGACGGTATCGACCCCGCCGCGAAGCGGAAGATCGCCAAAGAAGAGCAGATTTCGGAAGTTAAGGATATGTTCCGGAATATCGCTCTGGAATGGTTCGAGGCCCGGACAAGCGACTTCACGGAAAAGCACCGGGGCACGGTCATGTACCGCATGGAGAAGTACATTTTTCCGGTTATCGGCACGGAGCACATCGGTCGGATGGAACCCTTGGACATTCTGAAGGTCATCCAGCCCATTGAGAAGAAAGGCCAGAATGAGACCGCCCGCCGCCTGATGCAAATCATCGGGCAGATCTACCGCTATGCCGTGATCACGGGCCGGGCCAAACGCAACCCGGTGACAGACCTGCACGGCGCGATACGGCCAAGAAACGTGACGCACAGAGCCGCCGTCACCGAGCCGAAAAAGGTGGCGCAGCTTCTGCGTGATATCGATGGCTATGAGGGCTATTTCCCCATCGTATGCGCTCTGAAGCTGGGGCCGCTGGTCTTTGTGCGTCCGACCGAACTTCGGGCCGCAGAATGGAGCGGGTTCGATTTTGAGGCCAACGAATGGCGCATTCCGGCCACACGCATGAAAATGAAGCAGATCCACATCGTACCGCTCTCCAGGCAGGCCGTGAAAATCCTGAAAGAGTTGCAAGAATTTTCCGGCAGCGGAAAGCTTCTCTTCCCGTCCATCCGCACGGCAACACGCCCGCTATCCGACGCCACGGTGCTCAACGCCATACGCCGTATGGGCTACGCCAAGGATGAAATGAGCACTCACGGCTTCCGCTCCCTCGCGTCCACCCTGCTCAACGAACTCGGCTACAACCGGGACTGGATCGAGCGCCAGCTCGCCCACGGCGAGCGGAATGACGTGCGCGCGGCCTACAACTACGCTGAATATCTGCCGGAACGGCGGCGGATGATGCAGGAATGGGCCGACCACTTGGACAAATTGAAAGCGGAAAAATAATTCGCCCCGAATTGACGTAGCTACAAAATGGAGTTACATAATGAACATTATGAAAAACTCATCGAACAAAAATCCGCGTACCCGTATGACCCTGCGTGACGCCCAGACCGCAGAATCAAAGACGGGCTGGCAGCGGCTGAAAGATATGCCGGACACGGCAGCTACGCTTGCAGCCGAAGAGGACGCCGACAATTTGCCGCTGGACGATCCGTTCTTTGAGACTGCGCGACGCTTGCAGCCCTCCGCGCTCTTGAAAGAGGCCAAGCAGCAGATAACCCTGCGCATAGACGTCGATGTGCTGGAATGGTTCCGTGCCACCGGCTCCGACTACCAGAGCCGCATGAACGCGGTCTTGAAGGCCTACGTCCAGACGCATGAGGGACACGGCCAGTTATAGGAAGGCGGTTTCCACACCATCAGGCGGCGCATTGCTTTCAAGCGGTGCGCCGCTTCCTTATTGCAGCCGACCTTTCAACCGCCTTGAGCCATCAAAGGGAACGAACACAGAGACTTTTCAAACCCTGTCAACAAAAAATTTGTCCACACCGCACAATGCAATGCCATCCAATAACTCTCCAGACCATACTTTTCCGCGCACAAAACGGCTCGCCAAAAAAGCCGTGCTACACTTCCAACAAATACCAAAGACCTATCAGGAGGTGTAACAATGACTACCATGACAAGCATTCCCAAAGTGGGCTTCCTTCGGCTCCCCCAAGTCCTGCAACTCGTCCCCATCAGCAAAAGCGCTTGGTGGGAAGGCTGCAAAACAGGCCGCTTCCCCAAGCCGGTAAAACTCGGCCCGCGCACAACGGTCTGGCGGGCGGAGGAAATCGTGGAGTTTATTGAGCGGATTGGGGCGCGGGTGGAATAAGGAGGAATAAGCGCCCCCTGAACTTTATGAGGTTCAAAGTGGAGAAGATTTAAATCTTCTCCACTAAGCTAGAAATTACACGTGGTTATGGAAAAAACCGTAACCCTTTTTTCTGTTATGGACACTTGACCGGGCACCCACGGGAAACAAACGAGAGTATTACTCGGAACAGGCACTGGATGAATCCACGCTATGACACCTCTTTTCCTCTTGGCTCTTGCCAAGTAAAAGTTGAGCAAGCTATATTATCTCCATGGACAGGCTAACACCAGAACAACGCAGCAAAAATATGGCTCAGATTAGAAGCCGCGATACAAAACCAGAAAAACTGGTCCGATCACAGCTGCACCGCATGGGATACAGATTCCGTCTGCATGTCAAAACACTTCCAGGCTCCCCAGATATTGTACTACCCAGGTATAAAACAATCATATTTGTGCATGGATGTTTCTGGCATAAGCATAATTGCCCAGAGGGAAATCGTGTGCCAAAATCAAATGTTGAGTACTGGGTTTCAAAAATTAAACGCAATGTAAGCCGTGATGAGAAAAATCAAAAAATCCTGCAAGAACAGGGGTGGAATGTTTTTATTGTATGGGATTGTATGACTCGAAATTTACAGAGTCTACAACAAGCATTGTCTAATTTCTTCAAAAAAATAGACCGTTAAACAACATTTTCATTTCTATTTTGAGTATTTAACTCATAAAATTGCTTTATCAAGAAATTGTTGAACTGAACTTGCTAGATTGAACGCCATGCCACATGGGACGCCATTGCATATCATCTTGAATTTTGCCGAAAGCGTCATATCCCCTGGCAAGACGTACTCGTCAGGCACGGACTGAATTCTAAGCGCTTCGCGCACCGATAACCGCCTCGCTTTCCATGGGTGTAAATGAACCTCTTGATTCCCATACCATGCTGTAGGGCTAAACCGATAGCGGTGGAGTCTCTTAAAGGATTTACGTGAAACGTCCCCTTCTTGTATTTCCCAAAACTTGCTTGAATGAGGATTAAAATACTCGTTACCGTTTGCAATTTTTTCTGGATCGCCATTATTGGTGAGCACGGAGTTGACTGTTAGCTCTAAAGGAAGACCTAAAGGCTTCTTTGGCTTTTGGCCGAACGGCGAGACTTTTGGCCAAGGAAGTTGTTTGGCCCCAGCATAAACTCCTTCAGGCCATGGGAACCACCCCTTTTCGTCAGGAGTCATTTTTCGCCCAAGCGCATTTTGTGCAAGCCCACGTTTAAATCCAACAACAAATAACCTTTCCCGGTCTTGCGGAACACCAAACTCAAGCGCGTTCAAAATATTGCAGTCTACAACGTATCCATCTTTTTCTAGTTGAAAAATTTTCTTTTTTAAAAAATCACGATGCTTGTGAAAGCGATATAGGCCAGGGACATTCTCAATCACAAAAAAAGGTGGATTTAAAGCACAAAGCATGTCCACAAAGACTGTGGTAAGTCTGCCATTAGTACCTTCCCCACCAGCGTGGGTGCCGCCACTGCTAAAGTCAGGACATGGCGGCCCCCCAATAACTCCGTAAAGACTTGGGACAAGATTTGAAAACGCTTCCTCAATCACCAAAGGAGCCGATAAATCACATATACTTGTGCTATTAGAAATCGTTATGTCCACGCGGTGACCTTTCTCTCTGGAAGAAAGCCAAGTAGACATACCGTGATTGTAACCTGATATAAATGCGGGGTTATTCTCATTAGTCCAACAGGTTCTGAATCCCGCTTGACTAAAACCGAGGTCAAGAAAACCTCCCCCTGTAAAAAAAGACAAAATTGGGAAGGCCATTAACTCTCCACTACTACTTTATTGAAAAAACCTGCGGCAGGATTTTCAAACGTCCCAACAACAAGCCCCCGATCAAGAAGCCTATTAAACTCTTCGCAAGCCGTTTCTGGCACTAAACAACAACCGTGGCAAGCAGCAAGATTCAAAGAATCTGGCCCTTGGCCGCCACCATCTCCTATTTCCATGCATACAGGGTCAGCAGAACACCACTGTGCCCCTTTGATCGCTCGCTCCAGGAGGGGTTCCAGTCGCCCTGCCTTGCCCATCCGTACAAGCCCGCCGAGAGTTCCTTCTGCATCGCCGGCAGCGGTATAAATTAATATTCCCGCCATGGGAGCATCTTGATTTTCAGAGACATAAAGTCTTTCTCTAAGTGCTGCCGAGCTATAGCCACACTCAAAAGTAAGACGGTTGATGAGCAAATGAGCAAGGGTATGCAATAAAATATATCGAGGCCCTATATGCCGTGCGCGAAGATGGCGGGCTTCTCGAAGATTTTGATACCTTGAGATAAGAGGTGAAATGCGGTTACGGATTTCAGGTTGAACTTCCCATTTTCGCAATTGTTGCTCATTTAGGGTCATAAATATCCCTTCGCCAAAGACCATATAGGCAGGCAACCACCTCTCGGTGGGGGGATTAAGCCAGAGCATCTCTTGCAAGCGGGAAAGACTCCGGTCTGTATCGGCAAAAACCCTTGTAAAGCCGCTAAATGCCCTTGTTTCACGCAACTTCGGAATGAGTGTGATGTGATCGAAAAACTGCGAAAAGCTAGGTTTATATTGGCTGAGATCTGCTGCTTGCAGAACTAGCTGATCAAAGTCGACTGCCGTAAGTAAAGTATCATACTCCTGACGTCGAAACCCTGTTTCTGCATCATCGCCAGATGTCCTATGTTCCTGCTCTTGCTCATTGTCTCCGCACACGATGGTGATCGCCTGTGCTAGCTGGTGTTCGCTATACTTGTGCAATGTTTGATTAAAATTTTTCTGCAAATGTTCTGGCGCTGGCTCTACGCCCGCTCCTTTAAGTGTGTTAATAAAAGTGCTGATCTGCGGATCTTCTAGGCATAATACGGCTTCGGCTACCGTATTATCATCACTACGGGGGAGGTAGATGGATGTATGGATTTGGGCAAAATAAACGTTGGCGGCGCTTCGGAGTGTTCCTCTTAACGGTTGATTGCAGCTTTCGCCTGCCTCAGTTCCAAGCCACGGCCGATGCCCAGGGCACAAAAACATTTCGCCACCATTGTCAAGATTTCGGCTCAGATAAGTTCCTCCATCAGGGGTAGCGGTGGTAATACTTGCAAGGGTTCGCTCTGGCCCTCCATCAACAATCACTTTTTGAGCAGCCAGTGTCATGCCACCAGTCGAAACGAGGCGCATCCGAGGAGGGTTCTGGGGAGGGTTAGTGGTTCTAAAAACCCATTCTATCCAAGGGAAGTCTTGTATGTGGCCAGCATCACACATGGCAACGAACGGAACTTGGACAATATATCTACCGCAATCCTTACATTTAATTCTTCCTCTAGCGACCAAGGGTATCTTTTGCATTACCCCGCACTGAGGACAGTAGTGCCATTGTGGGAAGCGTAAAAATGGTACAGTCAACACGGTGTTGGCAGCCTGTGAATCGTGACGACGATTTTGGCGATAATCTGGTGGTAAAAAAAAATGGGAAACATTAAGGCGTTCCGCAAGCCGCCACTCGTCAACCTGAAATTCCCACTGATCTATTTTTTCTGTATCACCTGATTCACGCTTAAACCAATGATCAAGGCCAGCGCAAATAACGGAAGTGCCGTCTGCAAGAATCATCATTGCGCCTGGGCCAAATGGCGAGATGAGTTGGCCGCGCCTTACTGGTCCTCTAGGCATTCTCATCCTCCCTAGGCATATAAAGTTGCGTAATCTCAGCCTGGCATTCTGCGTCAACATTGCGTAAAGACTGCGGTGTAGGCCAGGAAACTCGAGAATTTTCTTGGGTAACATAAGCGCCGGCGGGCCTCATTAGGGGCATGTCCTCAGCATTGAGGCTCCCGGCCCATCTCAATCGTTGCCAGTGCTTCCATTCATTACAACGCCGTTGTATTACTCGCTGTAAGGCTGCTAATTCACTGGGGTCAACGACATTCGCGCGCTGTACAAGGAGGTCTTCTACTTCTGCCAGCAGGGAAGCCGGGAAAGGATATGGACTTTCTGCTTGGTCAGTGTCCCCCAATTGCCGGACGTAGCTCGCCATAACCGCATGAACTGCCCGGTCAAGCGCAGGTCTAGAAAATGGCGTTACACTGGTCGGCTCCACCTGTGCATATAGCTGTTCGTGATAACTTCGAAACTTTTCAAAGTGAGAGCGGTCACGTGGTTTTGAAGCTGTATAGATGGTCACCACAAGGCCGGGGCGGTCAGCTTTGCGGCCAACTCGCCCAGTAACTTGAATGTATTGCGAGGTCGTCTTCGGTTGACCAACAACTGTCATCAGAGAAAGTCGGTCGATATCAACACCCACCTCAATGATATTAGATGCTAGGCAAACATCCACAGGCTGCCCGTGTTGTGACTCTGTAGGGACCTCAAGCAGTGAAATAGCTTTTGCCACCTCATCTCCGGGCAGGCGCCCAGTCAACTCCAGTATCTTTCTCAGCTTTCGCACTTCAGGGAACTTCATCCCATATCGCTGCCTGAGCGACCCTTTTAGCAAATCTGGAATATCCGATTGGAACAACGTGAGCGTTGTTCCAAGTTCGCGTAAACTGTTGAAAAACAAAAGCAGAGTCCACCAGGGATCTTGGTCAGCTACGGGCAGAGAGTTAGGGGCTTGTAGCAGCGCAGAAAAAGTACGTACCTGAACAGTCTGGAGCGAACCGAGGCCAGGAGCGTGAACACCTACATAGATACGCCCTCGCTCGGGAGTCCCGTCAGATTGTCGCGCGATCCTGGCGAAAAAGGAATCGTCAGCATCCAGGCCTGGCGGGGGAAACAAGCTTGTACGCTCACGCGCAAAAAGCCCCCTTGCCTGGTCAGTATAGCTTCGAATAGTAGCAGTCGAACCGACTATTTTCGGCTTTATGACCAGCTGTTCACGTCGATCCGTGCATAATTCTTCAATGACGGGTTCGTATAGCCCGACCATCGAGCCAAGCGGCCCTGAAATAAGGTGAAGCTCATCTTGTATTATCAGTCCTGGCGGGGAGTAGGCCCGTTGCCCATTTTTATCTATGCCGAAAAGTGAACGAGCTTCGGGACGCCAGGCCAACATAGCGAATTTATCTACAGTTCCAATAATAAGATCTGGACGTCTTTCATAAATATCTTCATCTATGACATAAAGCGGGAGAGAATGGTGAAAACTACACTTTTGGTCAGGGCAAACGTAGACAACTGTCTGCCCCACTTGCTTATATCCAATCACACGCGGAATGCTGTTTCGACCGCGTCCTCGGTTTGTTTGTAAGCTTACTGGCCCCATCTGCGCGCCACACCAGGGGCAGCGGTCAAGCACAAATTTGTTCGCACTCTCCCCCAGGCACAAACTTTTAAAGACGGCACGAGCATCATTGCGGGAGTTAGGAGTTGTTGAACCACCGAGCCAAAGCCCAATGGATATTTCATCTTTACCAAGCTCCGCAGTATGTTGTCGCCGGATATACTCCATTGCACAGATTAATCTCGAAGCCCTTTGAAACTGTTGAGCCGTAAGCAAGCGAAGAGTGTACCGCATAAGCGCATTGACGCCTATGTCGTTGGGGTTCCTTAACCGGCGCAAAAAAATACTAAATGCAGCTAAGCCAAGATATGCTTCAGTTTTCCCACCCCCGGTAGGAAACCAGATAAGCTCTACTTGTTCGCGATTGCCATCTGTCGGGTCCGCAGTGGAGCGCAGAGAGGCTAAAATAAATGCTATTTGAAAAGCGCGCCAATGACTTTTGTGCGCAGCTTCAGATTCTAAATCGAGTGATTCATGCGGATCCATAAAAAGTAGCCGCGAAGCGTTCGGATCAAACGAAGCAAGACGGGCCTCTCTTCGCGATCTCACTTGCTGTATAAGCATAGCGAGATTCGCAAGCTGGAAAGCTTGTAAAATTTGTTGATCACTAGCCAATAACGCCAAACCGTCACGCATCCGTTGGGCAGCCTCAGAACATCTCTCAATATGTAATTTAGCAGTCTTTTGTAGGCGGTCGCTCAAACTAGCGATGCATTTTTTTTGTGCTGCAATCCATAACTCGTATTCGTTAACAATGCGTTCAAGCTGCTCAAGACCGTTGGAATTGGGGTTCATACCAGTCAGGGGGCGTATATAAGCGACCAGCGGTTCGCCGTTGCTAGAGCGGATATCTGGAGTAGCTTTTGATAATTCAACAACGGGGAGGCATTCAGCTGAAATAACACTCGCAAAAGTTGTAGGGGTTTTAGGTGCCCAATCGGCAGCACACCCGTGCCCGACAGCGAATGTCAGCTTATTACGATATAACAACTCCTGGGAGCATTCTTCTTCATCCAAGGGTTCTGAAGCTGGATAAGGTAAGAAGGCTGCTCCAGTGGAGCCTGGTTGCAATTGAACTTCGAAATGCGTTTGGAATAAGCACTGTGAATCAACACGCCCTTCGGCTTGTTGACAGTTAATTAAGCATACTGTGATGAGAAATTCATCCCTATTAGTGTTATACGGCCTTGAAAAAACTTTGATTTTAAGATCAAGACCTTCAACGTTATTGCGCACCTCATTGTGCGCCTTGATATACGCATTGTATGCCGGAAAATCTGAACGGTGAAAATTACTTTTGAGTTGGACTGGAGAACGGAGCCACCACTCACCTTCTCTATCTATCAGGGTCACTGGCTTTATTTTGTATCGTCCGCCTGTTGCGACAACATTTAATTCGGCCCCTTTTGGCATATAGACTAATAAACTAATAGCTATGCTGCTTTGTCTATAGGCATTTGCTGAAGAAATATCTAGGTCATCTGAATTCGCTTCGGGGAGACTTCTTTCTAAACGAGAGGCAATCGTTTCACAATCGTGTGCGGCAGATGATGTAAAAATATCTCCAGTTTTTTCATTGAGTTTCTCAGCATCTTCCTCTTGCTGAGGGAGCGAGCTATCAACCTCCTCTGAGGGCGCGGGAGCCTCTACTGGGTACAGTACGCCAATACCATAGCGTTTTGTTGGCGAGTCGCGTTGAAGGATCTCTTCACCAGAGCCAAGTTGTCGATAAGGCTTATACGCGGAATCCACTTCGGGCAAATAGATGGTTTGATTGCAGTCAATCTCTTCGCCGACTAGACAAGGGCCAACGAGTTCTTCACGAAGCATTTTGAGTACAAAGTCTCTATTTTCAATATGATTACACATTGCTCGCGCCCTCACTTTTTTCACCAAGCAGTATCTGGACAACGTCTGGCTTAACCGTTTCATGAGCGATAATGTAAAGCCTTTCCAAAGCCCTTGTCGTTGCAACATAAAAAAGTGATGAGAAATTATCTTTAGTCATGCTCTCAATGTCCGTGACAATAACGGCTGTAGACTCAAGCCCCTTAAAACTTTGGATGGTAGTATATCGAACCTGCCCCATAGAGGCATTGTCAAAAGGAGCAAGCCGAGCGGCCCAAGGCCCGCTCCATTCTATAGTGCTTGCAGCAGCACATCGTTGATTAGCCTTTGGCGAAAGGATAACAATATCATCACCACAATAAGATTCTTTATATAGGCACTCTAATGCCTTGACAATCTCCTTGCGTTGCTGTGATGGCGTTGCGTAGTAACGGATAATTGGCTCAACCCGGTCATCTGAGCGCAAGATGCGCGAATAATTTGGCGTGAGTTGCCCAAGAAGCTGAGAAATGGCTGCAATACGCGGTGTATTACGGCAGTTTATGCGTAGCGCACCGGTAGCGAAATGCCCAAACCGCTTTTTTAATAAATGGTCAACCTGTTCACGGCTCTGGTCGTAAAGTATCTGCCGCTCAAAGTCACCGAATATGCGCCAGACTCCATTCGCTAGCCCACCTTTTAGGACCAAATCCAGTACGTCAAGATAAGGCTCATGGAACAGGTCTTGTATTTCATCAATAATTACGACATCAAAAGGTTCAAAATCATCGCTGTCATCTAGTAGCTTTGAAAGAGCTGCGTTTGGCACCTCTACTGTCCAAAAGAGTTTGCTTGGGTTTTTGGGCGGGGTAATACCCGCAAACGTCACCATAAATTGGTGAAGTGTACCCGTCGTGATTTGCTTGCTCTGAACACTACTTGCCCGAGCTAGCCATTGCCCTAACAAACGGTTGAAACACACGAGCAAAACTTTTTTTCCCGCATATGCAGCCCGGCGTGCCGCTTCTAGAGCAAGAAGTGTCTTTCCTGTTCCAGCTGGTCCCGTAAAAAGCACCCTAGGGTTATCCTCCATCATGTCAAGGGCAGCGAATTGTTCCTCCGTATAGCGAACAATTTCTGCTTGGCTTCTCAACCGCCGCTCCGATGTGCTCTCCAAAAACTCAAAATTTGGTCGAAGAATTTTTACAAGGGCTACTGCCTGTTGAGGTGTTGGCAACTGCTCTCCGTCAACAAACCATCTAGCTGATAGTTGTGTTTCTAAGTGCTTTCTCGCATTACGGAGAATATTGGATATGAGCGTCGCGATTGAAGACTGCTTAAAAAGAGTTTCATCAATCACTTGCCACGGGTGCCACTCGCTGGAAGTCGTACTGAATTTGACAAATGGAAATGCCACTGCTGAACAAAATGGGATCCGAGAAAGGTTTTGTTCTTTTTGAAAAATCCGCTTCCGGAGGCTGTGCATAGCTTCAGACGCCTGCTTGAAAGGCCCGCGAGGATCTCCCACTAAATCGCGACCATAAAACCATAGGCCATTGTCACGACGTAGCGAGCGACACGCCTTCACTTCAAGACAGAGAACGCCCAACGAGGGGGCTATGATTACAAAATCAGCCTCGCCAGATAGTTGCCGAACATGTTGAGCAATATCTAATGAATGAAGAACTATCCAATCGCTAGTTGCCGGGGCGTCTCTTAGCTGAATGAATATCTCTTTTTCTCCCAAGCTGGGGCAAGACTCAGGGATTACAGGGGGAATCATGCGCGACATTGTTACGCCTCAAAGTCTAACAACGTACCGATGAGGTTCGTCGGGATATCGAATTCACCATCTTGTATTTTAATTATCTGAAACGCTGAAATAGACCCGCCATCTTGCTCGCCAAGATCAAAAACCATCTCCCCGTCCCGCTTTAGGGGCTCCAAAGATATTGTTGAAATGCGCTGTAATAACATTTTTCGTATAGTATGTCCGGCTATTCTATGCGCTCTTCCAATTTCTTCCATTGCTTCCCAGAACTCTTCTGCCTTCGTTTGTATCCCTGCATATTCAAGGATTGCGATGAAGTCCTCTTTTTTTTGAGGTCGAATTGACCTAGAAGACATCCAGTAAAGAACATTGGCGGGAGAAGCTTTCAAAACTCCACTTGACGATAAATATGTTGAAACAGCACTTGCGAGTGCCATGCCAGTCAAATCACCGAATTGTTTTTTGGCTGCCGAGGTCAATTGGTATTTCCACTCAGCCTGTTGCGCTCTTAGCGTCTTTGCAATACTGCCTAAAATACGGTCTGCTAACGGTATAATAAAATCACCGCCGCCTGCTGTACGCAACAGCAAGTACATTTCTGGCTCAAGCGCGTTAATAGGCACTCGCCCAATGAATGGCTTACTATTATCTGAAAGGTCGATAATCAGTTGTGCAGCTTTATCATCCGCAGATACAAAAACGGCACGTTCTCCCGCCAAATGGCAAAATTTAGCTGCTATAAACTCATCGCTATGGCTAGGCTCCCATCCAGCGATGTGTAGCATTTCTTTTCTGAATGTCTGAGTTGGTGGAAGCAAATCTAGTGGCTGGAGGTTAGCAAAATCTTGATTGTTGACGCTCTGGCTTTTTTTGTTAGTGATTTCAGGCAATCTTCCAATGCAATGGCTAACAGATTTATTCTTTACAGATTCTGAATCAGAAAAAAATGTGCATGAAGAGTTCCATTGATCATGTAGCCAATTGAAATTTAGTACATGAATTTCACGTGCATGTGGTGATAGAAATATATGTTCCGGAAACCATTTGCACGGACCAATAGCTATAAGCTTATCACATATGTGAAATTCTTTTAATTGCCTTATACTAACAATTTCTACTTTTTGAAGTGCATTTGTGCTATTGAAATATGTATCTACAGCTTGATTCATGCGAGAAATATGGACAAGAACAGATATTCTAGCGTTGTCTACGCATAGCGACTCCAGAGTGGCAAGAAATGGAGAGTCGCTATTTAAACTTTTAAGTTTTTGGACCAATTCAGAAAGGGCGGTGTGCCAATCTGGGTACAGCTGCTGGCACAGCTGCACCTGATGGAGCAGTTTATTCCAATCAATACCAGATAATGCAGCTATGGCGTCGAGTGGCAACGGAGTTGAGCAGGCAGCAAAGAGAAAGCGCCGGATGGGGCCGAGAGTTTGCCGCCAGTATCCTTCCTCAGCTTCAGTCCCTAAAGAATTGCGAAGTGATTTCAGCACAACTGAAATGTAGTATAGTTCATCATGGTCTATGCCATGACGAATAATATTACACTCCTCTGAATTAGTATATATTTCAGACAAAAAGGGAATAGGAGAGCTATTCATTGTGTCCCTTCCCGAAAAGCAAGCAGCTCTAGCCCAGCGGGGGGAGTAATATCGCTAAATGGTACTGAACCCATAATATCTATGCGATCTTGAGAAAAAGCAGAATTTATAGAATGAACCGCTTCGTAAAAGTGTAATTCAGTGCGATCCAAGATGATTACCTGGTGGCAATTTGGGAACATTGCCCCCCATCTAAGAAAAGCATCCGCCCCATCAAGAACAACGCCTAATTCGATTTTCTCAACGATATCCGTGCGCGGCTGCCGCCGCAGGTCCGTTGAGATTAGAACGGAACGATGAGGTTGTGCTCCTGTGGTAAAAATATTCACTCTTAACACATCCTGCAATGAACCTTCAGCAAAACTGCCATTACCGTCCACCGCAAAAGGTGTGCGTCCAATTTCTTGCTCAAGAATATTTTTCTTGCCGACAATACCGCAGACAAATTTTGATTGCATATCAAAATTTACCAAGTCACATCCAGGTAGCAACCTACTTACAAATTCATTGTGGGGTATCTTATCCTTTACTGCTCGTCTTTTAGGCAGCATCACGGGATGCGTTGAAGGGTGAAGAAGAAGTGATCTTTTTTGGTTAATCAAGGCAAAAACTTCGCCTCCCTTTTTAGAAGGCTCCAAAATCTGAAATTTTATGAAATATTCACCATTTATTTTTTCTGGGCGGCAGATTACGCCAGCGCGTATATTTCTGTCTGTTTCATGATAGATAACAGGTGTTCCTGGATCCAATGAAAGCAATTTGTTAAAATGCTCTTCTTTAGATGGTCTATCTCTTACTATTGTATCTCCAACGACCATGCCAAATCCAACAAGTGAAGCACAATAAGCTCTTGTTGGTACAACAAGAGCAGCTATTATTCTTGAAGAAAACTTAAAATCCTCAAGCGCAAGCTCTTCACCAATACTGATAAAGTACTCGATCCATTTGGGAACGGCATGCCATTTATCAGAGTACTTATAACATAACTTGGTAGACAAGAATTGCTCCAGATACGCAAAAGATAGTAAGTTTACCCGATTATAAGCTCCGTCGATTTACACTTAAGGTAACCAACTAAAATATTTTTTCCTTATGACTTAAATAGGACCGTATGGATTGTGGAGAGTATAAAATACGGCTTCCTTCCTTTATATAGCTAGGGCCTTTTCCTCGACTCCTTTGCGTCTTCAAGGTAGCAGTCGATAACGAAAAAAGCAAAGCTGCCTCTTTCTCCGTCAAATATTCCTTCCGGCGTATACGTTCCATCTCGCAAATAACCTCAGCGACCGGCGCAAGGACTCTCTCCAAGGCGTCAGCGATGGCCTTCTCAAGGTCGATCTCCTGATCGGCTATGGCAATTTGTTTGGGAGCCTTCATAAAAAGTCGCGTCCATTCTAACAAGGAAAATACTGTGTGAACTCCAGGAAATTACTTCTTGGATTTTTTTATCCTTCCAGCTGCGTTCTGGCCTGCTCTTTGGCCACGGCCAGAAGGTAGCTAAGATCTTCTCCTAATACCTCCGCCATGCGTTGGGCATCTGATATCTGAACACCTTGGGGCTTTCCGGTGTTGGATGCCTGATTGCGCATGGCGGTCCATCTGGCCGCTGCGGCTTTGGGCGTGTCATCCGGCCAAAGCATGGCCGCGAATTCGCCTTTCTTCCAGCCGCGTTGCTTCACCCTGTTCGCCACAAGCTCCACAAAAGCCCGCTCCAGCGCCATGGCAGAATTGTTTTTTGTTGTCATGTCTTGCCTCCGGTTTTACCCAATACACCGGAAATTCCTTTCTTGTCTATTCAAAAATTCCTGTTAAATAAAGAAGGAAATTCCTCAAAATTTATTGAATGAGGTTACAAAAAATGGACGCTCATTGGCGGATATTGAAGTCTGCACACAAGAAAAATTACGCTATTTCAACGTGTTTTCCTTGCACTCGGCTCTACGAAAAGATCTTTGGCGATGGCGAGGCCAAAGGAAGCGGCCATGGATTCTGACCAGAAACGCCTCTCTAACAACATGGCTGGAATTGAGTTTGTGGCTTGCCTGGAGACAATCAAGGAATTTCTTCAGAAAAGCTGGAAACACTCCCAGATTCACCGCCGTCTGAAGGACGAAGGCAGAATCACCATGTCCTATGGGGCTTTTTGCTACCACATGCGCCGCCTGTCCTTGGACAAACACCGGCCTGGCGAGCAGCAGCCAGCCCCAAAACCGAAACCGGCGCTGCCGGCAACTCCAGCCCGTACCGCAGGGCCGCGCCATGTCGTGGCCTCCAGCGGCAAATTTCCCGATCCACGGGACATGAATCCCGAAGAAGCCATTTAACCAAAAGGAAGTACCAGCTATGGCGACCATTCATTTTATTCAGCAGGGCAAAGGCGGCGTGGGCAAATCCATGATCGCCGTCATCCTGTACCAGGTGCTGCGCCACTTGGGCAAAGAGGTCATGGCCTTTGACACTGACCCGGTAAACGCCACCTTGGCGGGGTTCAAGGAATTTGAGGTGAAGCGCCTGGACATCTTGAAAAACGGCGACATCGATCCCCGCGCGTTTGACGAACTGATCAACGTCATCGCCGGACTTCCCCCGGAAACGCATGTTATTGTGGATAACGGCGCTTCGTCTTTTCTGGCTCTCAACAGCTACATCAGGGAAAACGATGTGTTGGGCATCCTCGCGGAAAGCGGGCACAGCGTCTATTTCCATACCGTCATTACGGGAGGGCAGGCCGTTGCCGATACAGCTTTGGGTTTGCGCTCCCTGGCCATGGGCTTTTCCGGCTCTCCCATCGTGGTCTGGCTCAATCCCTATTTCGGGGAAATCCGCATGGATGACCGGCCTTTTGAAGAATTCAAGGTCTATCAGGAATTCGGCAGCCAGTTTCATGCCGTCATCACCATCCCCCAAGGCAACAAGGCCACGCTGGGCAAGGATCTGGAAATGCTGTTCGCCAAGCGCCAGAGCTTTGCCACGGGCATTAACTCCAGCCAGTCCATTGTCATGCGCTCACGCCTGCTCCGGTACTGGAACGAGCTTGTGTCCGTGGTTGAACTGGCCGCCATTGCATAGGGGGGGCGCATGTCTGACGCTGAATATATGAAAGAAGTGAAAGAACTCGCCGCCACACTTCAAGAAAAAAATATCCTGCCGGATGGCGCGGGGCTCTCCCTTGAGCAGGTGCGGGCGCTTCTCGCCCATACGCACGAAAAGGTTGTGGACAGGGCTGATCCCATTCTTATGGTCGTCACCATTTTGAACGCGCACCTGACGGAAGTGGAAAGACTCCAGACCCGGCACAAGGAAGGCCTGGGCAAACTGATGGCCGACAAAACGGACACCTATGTGTCCGGCGTGGCGGCTGCGGTCGGGCAACTGACAGACAGCCTTTCTTCCGCCTCGGTGGAAGGCATCCGCAAGGTCTTTGACGACCACACGGCCCGGCTTCAGGCCTTCAAGAACAGCACAACCTGGCTCGCGGCCATTGTCGCGGTCTCGGCACTGCTCAACGTAGCGGTTTTCGCCCTGAAGGCGGTGCGCTGATGCTCATGCGCCCCTGCGACGATCCGCGCCTGCTGGAAGGCCTGCGCCATGCCTGCGGCCCACTCTTTATGAACGCCCTGGAAGATCCGGAGGTGATCGAGATCATGCTCAACCCGGATGGCTCGCTCTGGATTGAAAAGTACGGCCGGGATCATGACCGCATCGGAGAAATCCCGGTGGCGCAGGGCAGGCTCATTCTTTCGCAGGTGGCCAGCGGTCTTAATCTCACAGTCAATGAACGCAGCCCCATTGTGGAGGGCGAATTCCCCCTGGACGGCTCGCGTTTTGAGGGCACGTTCCCGCCCATTGTCGGGCCTGGGCCTTCCTTTTCACTGCGCAAGAAGGCCAGCCGGGTGTTTACCCTGGCGGAATACGCCGCTGCCGGTTCCCTCACCCTGGAGGCCGTTGCCCTGATTGAAGACGCGGTTCGCCGCCGCCTGAACATCGTGGTGGTCGGCGGCACGTCTTCCGGCAAGACCACTTTCGTCAACGCGGTGATCGACGCCATTGACCGGCTCACGCCCACGCATCGCCTGCTCATTCTGGAAGACACGGCGGAACTGCAATCCAAAAGCCCCAATGCGGTCTTTTTCCGTACCTCCGTGCTGGCCAACGTGGATATGCGCACCCTGGCCAAAGTCAGTATGCGTTACGCGCCCAAACGCATTCTGGTGGGCGAAGTGCGGGACGCCGCCGCTCTGGAAATGCTCAAGCTCTGGAACACCGGCCATCCGGGCGGTGTTTCCACTTTCCATGCGGACAGCGCGGAAGAAGCCTTGCCGCGTCTGGAAGAACTGGTGGAAGAGGCCGGGCTCGGCCCCAAGCAGAAACTCATCGGGCGGGCCGTAGATCTGGCCGTCTATATGGAAAAGACGCCGGACAATCAGCGGCGGATTTCCAGCATCGTCAAAGTCAACAGGTTCAACCACAAGGAGGAATTCTATGAAACAGACACGCTCTACACGGCGAGCGCCGCATAAGGACGGTTCCTTATGAAAGCGCCCGTCACAACGCCCCCGGAGATTCGCTGCCGGGACTGCAACCGTCTGCTGGCGCGTGGCCTTCTTGAAGCCGGAGACATCGAGCTTCAGTGCCCGCGCTGCAAAACCCGCCTGCATCTGAGGGCCACGCGCCCCAGCCAAGCGCCGCATGACGGCCTCCATGATGGAGACCGTTATGCATGCGAAACGCCTTCTTCTCAACGCTGATTCCTTCTTTCTCCTGAAGCCGGGTAAATCCGGGCTGGTCGCGCTGGGCCTTTTGGCCATCTGCCTCTGCTTTCCCGATATCGCCGCCGCGTCGGGCGGCATCACCGAATTTTCCAGCCCCCTGGAACGAGTGGTGAACACCATTACCGGGCCTGCGGGTAAATGGATTGCCATTGTGGCAATGGCCCTCTGCGGCGTCATATTCATCATGAACAAAGACGACATCAGCGGCGGTTTCAAGCTGCTGCTGTCCGTGGTTTTCGGCATCAGCTTCATCGCCTTTGCCGCCAGCATCGTGAACTCGGTCTTTTCCTTCTCCGGAGCGGTGATATGAGCGGCCCGGCGAACATGCAGCGGCGCTTTCTCCCCATTCACCAATCCCTGCACCGGCACGCCCATGTGCTTGGCGCGGAACGGGAACTGGTCATGACCAGCGCCCTGATCGCGCTGCTGGTGGGCGTGGGCGGGCTCACGGCGATTTCCATCGTGTCGGCCATCATGTTCTGGATTGCGGCGGTGTTCGCGCTCCGGCGCATGGCCAAGGCCGATCCGATCATGAGCCGGGTTTGGATGCGGCACGTCAAGCAGCAGGAATTCTACCCGGCCAGGGCAAGCCGCTGGCGCACGGCGGGAGGCTTCAAATGCTGAAGCTCATCGACTACCGCGCCAAAACCAAAGGCCTGCCGGATTTACTGCCCTATGCCGCGCTCATCGAGCCCGGCGTGATCCTGAATAAGGACGGCTCGTTCCTGGCGGGCTGGGAAGTGCGCGGCCAGGATACGGCCAGCGCCACGGAAAGCGATTTGGCCCTGGTCTCCAGCCGCTTCAACAATGCGGTGAAACTGCTGGGCAGCGGCTGGATGCTGCACATGGACGCCATCCGCAGTTCGCACAAGGCCTACCCGACTCCGGAGAAAGGCCGTTTTCCCGACACGGTCACGCAACTGATCGACGACGAGCGCCGGGAGTTTTTTAACGGCGCGGGCGGGCGCTGCTTCAGCACCAGCGCCGTCCTGACCGTCACCTATAAACCCAACTTCCAGGCGGCAAAGCTGTCCGGCAAGGCGCAGGCGGGCGTGGCCAGTTCCGGCGCTCTGGAAAAGGCCCTGGCCTACTTCCGGAATATGCTGGAAGAGTTGGAGGACGCGCTTTCCGCCGTACTCCGCATGGAGCGGCTGCTGGATTACGAAATAGAGGATGCGGACGGCTCCGTCTGGCTCCAGTCGGATTTGCTTTCGCACCTTCAGCACTGCGTGGCTGGCGAGCTTCAGCCCGTGCGCGTTCCGAAAACGCCCATGTATCTGGATGCTCTGCTGGGAAACGAAGACCTGGTAGGCGGCATCATTCCGCGCCTGGGCAGGCGGCATCTGGCTGTGCTGTCCCTGGACGGCCTGCCGCAGGAATCCTACCCGGCCATGCTCCGCGATCTGGATGCTCTGGGCCTGGAGTACCGTTTCTCCAGCCGCTTCATCTGCCTGGATCAGTATGACGCGGCCAAGGAGATCAACGGGTACCGCAAGGGCTGGCGGCAACAGGTCTACCGTTTCCTGGATCAGTTCTTCAACAACCCCAACGCCCGCGCCAACCGTGACGCCCTGCTCATGGCCGAAGACGCGGAAACCGCGCTCACGGAAGTCCAGGGCGGCTATGTGAGCGCGGGCTACCTGACTTCCTGCATTGTCCTGATGCACGAAGATCCGGAGCGGTTGCAGGATTGGGCGCGGGACTTGCGACGCACGGTGCAGACGCTGGGTTTCGGCTGCCGTATCGAGTCCATCAACTGCCTGGAAGCCTGGCTAGGCACGCATCCGGGCAACAGCTACGCCAACCAGCGCCGCCCCATGATCAACACGCTGAATCTGGCGGATCTGCTGCCGCTGTCTTCGGTCTGGACGGGCTCTCCAGTGAGTCCGTGCCCGTTTTATCCACCCAACTCCAGGCCCCTGGCCGTGCTGATGACGGATAATTCCACGCCGTTCTGGTTCAACATCCATGTGGGCGATCTCGGCCATACGCTGATATTCGGGCCGACCGGCGCGGGCAAATCCACCTTGCTGGCCTTCATCGCCGCGCAATTCCGCTGCTATGAAAACGCCCGCATCTTCGCCTTTGACAAGGGCATGAGCCTGTTTCCGCTCTGCTTCGGGGCGGGCGGCGATCACTACACCATCGGCAAGGCTGACCAGCTTGCCTTTGCCCCGCTCCAGCGCATCGACTCAGAAGAGGAACGCGCCTGGGCGGAAGAATGGATCGCCTCCCTCATGGAGTTGCAGCAGTTCACGGTCATGCCCAGCCATCGCAACGCCATCCATACGGCCATGCTGACGCTGGCCGCCAACCCGCCGCATCTGCGCTCCCTGACCAGTTTCTACCATGTGGTGCAAGACAGGGAGATCAAGGAAGCCATCCAACACTACACCGTGCAAGGCGCGATGGGGCGGCTTCTGGACGCGGACTTCGACAATCTGACCCTCGGGCGCTTCATGGTGTTCGAGATCGAAGACCTCATGAACCTGGGCGACAAAAACCTGGTGCCGGTGCTGACCTATCTCTTTCACTGCATTGAAACGTCATTGGACGGGACTCCGACGATCCTTGTCCTGGATGAAGCCTGGATCATGCTGGGCCATCCCGTGTTCCGAGCCAAGATCCGCGAATGGCTGAAAGTCATGCGCAAGGCCAACTGCGCGGTGATTCTGGCCACGCAAAGCCTGTCCGACGCCAAAAACTCCGGCATTCTGGACGTTCTGGCCGAATCCTGCCCGACAAAGATTTTCCTGCCCAACAGCGCCGCCGAAGACTCCGGGCAAAAGGAACTCTACACGGGCATGGGCCTCAACGACAAACAGATCCACATCCTCAAAACCAGCACTCCCAAGCAGGACTACTACATCGTCAGCCCGCAGGGGCGGCGCAAAGTGCAGCTCGCCCTCAAAGGCAAAGCGCTGTCCTTCGTCGGCGCGTCGGACAAAGAAAGCATCGCCCGCATTCGTGCCCTGGCTGCGGAATACGGCCCGGAGGGATGGCAGACGGAATGGCTGCGCGAGCGCGGTGCTGCATAACACAACCGCCGAGAGGTTTCGGTCTCCCGGCCCTCAATAAGGAAGTTCATATGAAAAAGTATCTTTTGAGCCTGGCCGTGCTGGTGCTGTTAGCCACGCCCGCGCATGCCCTCACCGTGACCTGCACGAATTGCAGCACGAACCTCATCCAGTTGCTGGATCGCATCACCAACGTGGAACAGCTCTCCAACGCCATCAAGCAATACCAGGAAGCGGTGGAACAGACCCGCCAGCAGATTGAGATGGTGCGGCAGAACGTGGAGCAGTACGAAAACATGCTCCAAAACACGGCCCAGCTCCCGGCCAACCTGGTCAATGAGCTGAAAAACAGTCTGACGCGTCTGGCCAGCCTTTCCAGCACGTTGCGCACGCAGCGCGGCGACATCGTTGCTCTTGGCGAAATTTTCACCAACCTGTTCCCGGAACAGGCGCTTTTCGGCACTCTGGCCGGGGCAAGCCCGGCCCAGGTGGAGGAAGCCAACCGCCGTTACCGCCAGGAATGGGACAAGTGGGCGGAATCCGTGGACACTGCCTCACAGGCCACGTTCCAGCTTTCCGGCCAGCAGCTTGCGGACTTGCAGCGCGATCCGGCGCGGTTCCAGCAATACATCGATAACCTGCTTTCCACGCCGGACGGCCAGCAAAAGGCCATCATGGCGGGCAATCAGCTTTCCGCGCTCCAGGTGCAGGAAGCCCGGCAACTGCGGGAACTCATGGCCACGCAGGTGCAGTCCCATTTGGCCAGCCAGATGAAGCAGGAAAAAGAAAGCCAGATGTCTGAGGAAGCCTGGCGGAACACCCTGAAAACTGACCGGATTGGCAAGGCCAAGGCCAAGCCTGATCCGTTTTAGGCGGGTGTTTTTATGAAACGGAACTATCTACCCCTGGCCATTCTCGCTCTGGCGCTGGGCGCGGTTTTTATCGGCGTCAGTGAAGCCCACGCAGCCAATGAAGATTTTGTGTCCACGCTGGTGCGCGAGTTCTACAACAAGACAAGCACCTGGGAGCCGACACTCAAACGCTACGCTCTGGTCGTGTTCCGCTGGCTGGTCATCCTGGAAGTGTGTTTTCTGGGCATCAAGGCGGCGCTGAACCGCGACCAGATTGCCGACATCTTCAAACAGTTCGTCATGCTCCTTCTCATGGCCGGGTTTTTCCTGGCTGTCATCAACTATTACCAGGAATGGGCCTGGAATCTGATCAACGGGCTCGGTGCGATTGGCAAGGAACTGACGCCGGGCGGCTACTCTTCGGAGTCGCCGTTTTTGACCGGCATGCAACTCGTCAAGCTGGTGCTGGACAAGCTCTCGGTCTGGTCACCGGGCAACTCCATCGCGCTGCTCATCGCGGCCCTGGTGATCATTGTGTGTTTCGCGCTCATCTCCGCCCAGGTGGTCTTCATCAAGTGTGAAGCCATGGTGGCCATGGCGGCGGCGCTGATCCTGGTGGCCTTCGGCGGCAGCTCCTTTCTCAAGGATTATGCCGTCAACGCCATCCGCTATGTGCTGGCCGTGGCTTTCAAATTGTTCGTCATGCAGCTCGTCCTGGGCATCGGCATCGCCTTTATCGAGGGCTTTTCCACCTCCACGGCGGAACTTCAGGACATCTTTGTGGTCATCGGCGCGTCGGTGGTGTTGCTGGCCCTGGTCAAATCCCTGCCGGATGTCTGCGCGGGCATCATCAACGGTTCCCACGTTTCCAGTGGAGCGGCGCTGACCGCTTCCGCCGCCGCTGTGGGCGGCGCGGCCATCGGCGCGATGGTGGCCGGGAGCAACACCGCGCAGAACGTGAAGGACGCCGCCAAGGTGGCCGGAATGGAAGGCACGGGGGCTATGGGCGTGGCGAAAGCTCTGTGGGGAGCCCGTCAGGATGCCAAAACCTCCGGCGAAAAGGATCTCAGCACCCGGACGCGCTCTGAAATGCAGGAACGGCTGGAACGCGCCCGCATGGGCAAAGATAAAAAGAACAAAGGCGAAAACTCTTAACCTACGGCGGTATTTATGCCTTTTTTCAAAGCAAAAGCAAAACCGCCCGTGCGGGAAAAAGGGGGAAGCCCCTACCTGAACGGGCGCGAAGAGTGGCTTGAACGCTACGGCTCCTATATCAGCCGGGCCGCGCAATGGCGCATGGTGGCCTTCATCTGCCTCCTGCTCACCGGCATTTCCCTCACCGGCAACGTCATGCAGGCCGGCCAGATGAAAACGGTTCCCTATATTATCGAGGTGGACAAGCTGGGCAAATCCGCTGTGGTGGCGCGGGCGGACAGGGCCAGCGCCACGCCGCAGCGCCTTATCCAGGCGGAAATCGCGGCCTGCGTCAGTTCCTGGCGCACCGTCACCGCGGACGTGGAACTCCAACAAAAAATGATCGAGCGCCTGTCCTTTTTCATGGCCGGGAGCGCCAAGGGCTTTCTGCGCGAATGGTACGAGGCCAACAACCCCTATGAAATCGCGAAATCCGGCAAGCTGGTGCATGTGGAGATCAAAGGCCTGCCCCTGCCGGTCAGTTCCGACTCCTACCGCGTGGAATGGGTGGAAAGCGTGCGCAGCCATGCGGGCGTTCTGCTTGATTCCCACAGCTATGAAGCCACGGTGACGATCCAGATCAACCCGCCGACCGTTGACGCGGTGATTTTGCGTAATCCCGGAGGTGTCTACATCACCGCGCTCTCGGCGGGCAAGGTTGTGGGCGCTCCGGCTCCCGCCAAACCCCAGAATAACCAGGAATGAGGTTCCTCATGAAAAAAATATTGCTCTTCGTCTGCCTGTTTACGCTTTCTGCCTCCTCAGTCCTTGCCGCTGCTTCAGTTCCGGAAGGCTGGCCCCCGGCGCTGCAAGCGGAAGCCGACAACGCTTCCGGCACGGCCACGGCTGCCGTGCCGGAAATCGACTATCTGAGCCCCAAAACCGTGCCGCTGAACGCCGCCGAAAAGAAAGCGCTCCGGATCTCCAGAGACTGGTCGCGCCAGAGCGTTGAACCCGTGCTCACGGGCGGCGGCAAGGTGGTCTATGTGCATGGCGCGAGCCTGCCTACCATCGTGGCCGCGCCCATGCAGGTCTGCGATGTGGAATTGCAGGCTGGGGAGACCGTGCATGAAATCGTGGTGGGCGATTCCTCCCGCTGGATGGTGGATTCCGGCACAGCCGGTTCCGGCGCGAATTCTACCGCGCACCTCTTCATCAAACCGGTAGACGCGGGCCTGGAAAGCTCCGCCGTCATCACCACGGATCGCCGGGTGTACCATTTGCGCCTTGTGTCCCAGCGTTCCGGCCACACACCGTATGTGGGCTTTTTGTATTCGGAAAGCCTGAAACAGCAGGCCGCCTGGAAACAGGCCAGGGACGCCAAAGAAAAGGAATGGCAGTCCACCACAGTGGACGGCAAAGCGGCGGACTTGTCCGCTCTCAACTTCAACTATGAGGTCAAAGGCAAGGCGAACTGGAAACCGGAGCGCGTCTATGATGACGGGCGGCAGACCTTCATCCGCCTGCCCGAAAAATCAGCCTCCGGAGAAATGCCCGTGCTGCTGGTGCGCAAGGGCAAACAGGATGTGCTGGTCAACTACCGGGTCAAAGACTCGGCCATGATCGTGGACGGGCTTTTTGACCGTATAGCCCTGATCATCGGCGTGGGCGGCGATCAGGAAAAAGTGGAAGTCATAAGGGGGGTGAAATGATGCGCCGCATACTGTTTTCTCTGATGCTCACCATGTTGCTGGCCTCCGGTTGCGCGGTGCGCGGGCCGGTGGGCTCCTGGTGCGGGCCGTTGCCGGAGCGCGGCGCGGTCTCGGCCATAGCTGATGATGCCGTATCTTGCCTGACGGCCCTGTACCCTCCCGGCCATACTTCGCTGCATCTGCTTCAGGCCAAGGACGCGGGCAACGAGTTTGCCGCCGCCTTTGAAAACGGCCTGCGGGCCAAGGGATTCACCCTGGCCGCTACGGAATCCGCTGATGTGCTGATCGTCGCCTACACCCTGGATGCGCTGGACGAAAAAAGCGCCTGGTATCTGCAACTGCGGCTCTCGGACGGCAAAGCCTTTGCCCGGTCATATACTGCCGGCGGCCGGCCGGAAGCCGGTCAGAGCCGCACGGAACAGGAGTTCCGGCGTTCCGTGGCTGACAGAGTGACGGAAAAAGCCCGCCATGCCTGGGATACGGGCATGGACGCCATGCGGTAGGGGGAAATATGAGTGACAAAACCCCCAACAGCCTGGAGCCGGTAAAAAAGGTCAGCGTGGCCCGCATGAGCCGCTGGCCGCTCTATGCCGTGCTGCTCGCCGGGCTCTTTCTGCTCGGCATCTTGGTGTACAGCGTGAATTTTGCCCATAATCAAGAAGAAGAGCTGGCATCAACGCCCAAGGTGGACATCATGGAAGAAGAACGGCCCCTGCTCATGGGGGAAGGCAAAGGCTTGGCCCTGGCTCCGCCTGCCGGTTCCCCGGCTTTGGTTGTACCGGAGCCGAAAACAGCGGGCGGACGCGAGCCGCTGATTGTGGTGCAGAAGTCATCGGAACAGCCAGATCAGTATCGCCAGGAACTGGAAAACCTGCGCCGTATGAAGGCCCAGGCCCAACTCACGGCGCTTTCCGCGCCCCTTGGCGTAAAGAAAAGGTCAGACACGTCCGGCCAATCTGGTCAGCAGACGGCGATGCTGCGGGACGATCAGCGGCGTGGCAGTGCCCCGGATGCTGGCCGTGATCTCTCCGCCCTTCGGGAAAACGGCTACGATCCCGCCGCCGACAAGGACAAGGAAGCCTTTTTCAATCGGGCGGAAAAAGATTCAACCTGGATTCTGCCGCATACCCGCACAGCTGGCCAGCCTCTGGAACTGAAAACCGGCGCGGTAATTCCCGGCGTCATGGTCACGGGCATCAATTCCGATCTGCCGGGCAACATCATCGCCCAGGTCTCGCAAAACGTCTTTGACACGGCCACAGGGCGGCAACTGCTCATTCCGCAGGGGGCAAAGCTCTTCGGCGTCTATGATTCCCGCGTCATCTACGGCCAGGAACGGGTACTGGTGGCCTGGAATCGCCTTGTGTTCCCGGACGGTTCCGCCGTCACGCTGGGAGCCATGCCCGGCGCGGATATGGCGGGCAACGCCGGATACACGGATGAAGTAAACAACCACTATCTGCGGATTTTCGGCTCGGCCATCCTGATGAGCATGATCACGGGCGGCATGTCCTATTCCATGGACGCCCTGAACACCTCCGGCAATTCCGGGCAGGGAAACCAGACGCCCACCTTGCAGGACGAAATGGGCGCGGCCCTAGCTTCACAGCTTGGCCAAGCCACGCTCCAGCTTTTACAGAAAAACCTGAACATCAAGCCGACGCTGGAGATCCGGCCCGGCTATCAGTTCAATGTGATTGTCACCAAAGACCTGGTGTTTCAGCAGCCGTACCGTTCAGAGCGATAGGTTCCGACCATGTGTTATTTTTCCGTTTCCCTTCCGCAACCTTTACCAAATTTTATGGAGTGCAGTGTCCCGCCTGTCGCCCAGTTTTCGCGTTCATATTCGTCAAAGAGAACCGTTACCCAATCCGCTTCGACATTCAAGATAGCAGTAGCAGCTTGCGTGACGGCCTCGGCAAACTTTTGCTTTTGCTCGGCGGTACGGCCCTTTGCCAATTTTACGCTTATGTACGGCATGATAGCTTCCTGTGTTCGGAGAAAATCCTTTCCAACCCGCTGTTGGTGAGTGGTTTTTATCATAAACAGGCCTCAGCCGTAACAATCAATTCCTTCTGCGAGCCATGCGCTCCAAGTCTGCGCCGCATGACGGCCTCCATCGGAGAACGTCATGCCCGCAAAATACGGCCTGGGCACGGAGAAAAAGAAAAGCGGCCTACGCTGGCTCTATCTGCCGTTCATGCTCCTGCTCGGCCTAGCCAGTCTGATGCTGGCAACCCAGCGCATCGCCGCTTATTTCAGCTATCACCCGGCACTTGGTGAACCGTGGGGCGTTGCCTTCGGATTCCCTTGGTACGCGCCTTGGTCGGTGATCGCCTGGCAGGAAAAGTTCGGCTCCAGCGACACCTACGGTTTCATTGAACAAGCCATAGCGCACAGTCAGGCGCTGTTTCTGTTGCCGCAATTCATCATCCTGGGTGTTTGGCTCGGCTTTATGAAAAAGCTCCGGGCCAACGCCAATCTGCACGGCTCGGCCCGCTGGGCGACTGAGCCGGAAATCCGCACCATGGGCTACTTTGAGGGCAAGGGCGTCTATGTGGGCGGCTGGCTCAAAAAGTACACCGGTCTGGCGCTGCTGCCGCGCATGTTCCAGGGCAAACCTGATGAGGTGCAACGCTATCTCCGGCACAACGGGCCGGAACATATCCTGGTGTTCGCGCCAACGAGAAGCGGTAAGGGCATCGGCCTGATCCTGCCCACGCTTTTGGCCTGGGAAGGCTCCAGCATCGTGTTGGACATCAAAGGCGAGAACTGGGCGCTCACCGCTGGCTGGCGCAAGTCGCAAGGGCAGACCGTTCTGCGCTTTGACCCGTCCGATCCTTCCGGCGCATCCGCCGCCTTCAATCCCCTGGAAGAACTCCGCCTGGATACGCTGATGGCGATCCCGGACGTGCAGAACATGGCCGCCATGCTGGTCGATCCCAACGGCAAAGGCCTGGAGGATCACTGGTCAAAGGCGGCTTTCGCCATGCTCGGCGGGGCAATTCTGCATTGCTGCGTCATGGTCCGGCACAGCCAGAAGCGCACGGCCACGCTCTATGACCTCTCCTGCATGCTGGCCGATGAAAGCCGCACCATCAAACAGCTTTTTGAGGAAATGATCGCCACGCCACACGCGGATATTCTCAAAGAGATGTTTCCTCATGGCGAAGGAGGTGCCGAAGCCCACACTTTCATCGCCTCATCCGCGCGAGAGATGAGTAACAAAGCGGAAAATGAGGCCAGCGGCGTTGTTTCCACAGCCCTGACCAACCTGGCGCTGTACCGCGATCCGGTGGTAGCCCTGAACACCGCCTCCTGCGATTTTCGCATCCATGACCTCATGAACCATGAAAAGCCGGTGAATCTGTATCTGGTGATTCCTCCGGCCGACATCGACCGCATGCGGCCTCTGCTGCGGCTCATGGTGGATATGATTGTCCGCCGCATCTGCGCCAAGATGGAGTTTGCGGACGGCTCCAGCAAGGCTTCGTACAAACACCGCCTTCTGCTCCTCCTGGATGAGTTCACGTCCTTGGGCAAGCTCCCGATCATGGAAAAGGCGTTGGCCTATATCGCCGGATACGGCGGCAAGGTCTACATCATCGTTCAGGATATTACCCAACTCAACGCCGTGTACGGCAAGGATAACGCGCTCATGGCCAACTGCCATGTGCGCATCGCTTACGCGCCGAACACCATTGAAACCGCCAAGACCCTTTCGGACATGACCGGCAAAACAACGGTGGTGGAAGAAAAGGTGTCGCTCTCCGGCTCACGCACCGGGCACATGAAAAACGCCTCGGTCAACGTGACGGAAACGGCCAGACCGCTGCTCACGCCGGACGAGTGCATGCGTCTGCCCGGCCCGGAAAAGGACAGTCAGGGCCGCGTCATCAAGCCGGGCGATATGCTCATCTTCACCGCAGGCCAGTCACCTATCTACGGCCGGCAGATCCTGTACTTTTTCGATCCCGTCTTTTCCTCTCGCGCCAAAGTGCCGGTTCCCGGCCTGAACGCTTCCTATCCCAGCGGCATCAGCGATTCCCTGTACCAACCGTGTCCGGCGTCCTGGTACGCGGCCAGGCCGTCTTCCTCCGTTCCCCAAAAACCGGAAGCCACACCAACTCCCGAAAAGGAGAGCGCCAGTGAACGCTATTTTATGGAATAGCCGGATTCGGCGCGGGTTTTTCGTCGTTCTGTGGCTGCTGCTGGCCGGGTTTTTGGCGCATGCCTCCGGCCTGCGTATCAATCCCACGCCGTCCTTGCCCAAGGGCGTTTATCGTATCGCGCCGGGCGAACCGCCCACGCATCTGGTAAGGGGCGATTTCGTGAGTTTCTGCCTTCAGGGCGAGTTTGCCCACTTGGCCAAGGAGCGCGGCTACCTCCAGGCCGGTTCCTGCGAAAACGGCCTGCGACCCCTGCTTAAACGTCTGGCAGGAATGCCGGGCGATTCCATAGATGCCGCTTCCTTGGCCGTCCGCACAGTAGACAGCCAGGGGCGGCTAATGCCGTCCACGCTCCATTCCAGCGTCATTCCTTCCGGCATGGCCCTGGTACTGGCCGATCATCCTGGCAGTTTCGACAGCCGTTATTTCGGGCTCGTCCCGCTGGAAAGTCTTCAGCGGGTGGAGTCCGTTTTCATTTTCAACCCCAAAGGAGAATAGCCATGCAACACAAAGAATACCTGGCGGCTGCCGCTCGTGCTGCCGCGCAACAGATTGCCGACGAGCCGGGGCTGTATGTCCCGCTCGATCCGGACGTGGCCGAGTACATGGGCGCGTTTACCGAAGACGCCATTGCGTTGGCCGACATGATTGAAGACGCGCTACTCACCATCAACGGCCAGGGGGAGACGGTCTATGAGCGATAACAAGAAGCCCGAAACCCCGGAAAAGGCCAAGCGCCGCCCCGTTCATGAAGAATTCGCGGAAAAGATCATCGAGCGTCTGAAAGAAGGCACGGCTCCCTGGCAAATACCGTGGCATCCAGGCAAAGGGATTGCCGCGCCGCACAATCCAGCTTCCGGCACGGTCTACCGGGGCATGAACCGGGTGAACCTGGCGCTCTCCGGCTACAATGATCCGCGCTGGATGACCCTGCGTCAAGCCAACGAACAGGGCCTCTCCATCCTGCCCGGCAGTAAGGCCACGCCCGTGGTCTATTTCCAGTTCACCAAAGAACAGGACAAGTTGGACAAAGACGGCAAACCCCTACTCGGAGAAGATGGCAAACCTCTGAAAGCGACCGTCGAGCTCGATAGGCCTATTGTTCGTTTCGCCCACGTCTTCAATGCGGAGCAGATTGACGGTATGCCGAAGCTGGAACTCACGGACAGAGCCTTTGAATGGGAACCCATTGAAAAGGCGGAAAACATCCTTTCGGCATCCGGCGCGAACATCAACCACGATCAAAGCAACCGGGCCTTTTACCGCTATGCCACGGATTCCATCCACCTGCCGCCGCGTGAAAACTTTGAAGAGCCCGGCCTCTATTACGGCACAGCCCTGCATGAACTGGGGCACTGGACGCGCCACTCCAGCCGCCTGGATCGGGAAAACGGCCCCTTCGGCTCGGAAATGTATGCGCGGGAGGAACTGCGGGCGGAAATCGCTTCCTGGATGCTCGGCCAGGACATCGGCATCCCACACGATCCCGGCCAGCATGCCGCCTATGTGGCCTCATGGATCAAGGCGCTGGAAGATGACCCCTATGAAATCGTCCGGGCCTGCCGGGACGCTGAACAGATCAAGGAATACGTCCTGGGCCTGGAAAGGAACAAGGAAGTTGCTGTGGAACAACCGGAGAAAACCGTCCGGCATGGACGGGAAGAAAACATTGCGGCCATGGGAGTGCCAGCCAATCCCGCCAAAGAAAAGACTTTCCTGGCCGTGCCGTACAAAGAAAAGAATCAGGCTAAAAAGCTGGGAGCCAAGTGGGACAAGGAAAACAAACTCTGGTTCGCGCCGGAAGGAACTGATTTAAACGCTCTGGCCAAATGGCTCCCGGTCAACGAGCACAAGGCTCCGGAGCCGCTTCATACCTTGCCGCCACAAGAAGAATTCGCACAGGCCCTGGAAAAAGCCGGGCTGGACCTGGTCGGCAAAGCTCCGATCATGGATGGTGCGATTCACCGCGTTCCGCTCATCGGCAGCAATCGTGGCGAACTGGACGGCGCATACTGCGGATTCCTGGATGAACGTCCTGCCGGGTGGATGCAGAACTTCAGTTCCGGCGAGAAAGTCAAATGGATCGCCAGCGGCCATGCCCTGAGCAAGGAAGACATGGAAGCCCAGCGGGCGGAGATTGCACAAAAACAGCTTGAACGGGCGGAACAGCGCAGGCAAGCTCAGAAAGAAGCCGCAGACATGAGCCAGGCAGCCTGGGATATGGGTATTGAGGCGCATGAGGATCATCCGTACCTCAAGGCCAAGGGTGTTCCGCCCATAGGCCTGCACGAGAATTGGGCCGGGGTGCTGCATATCCCGGTACATAATGTGGACGGCGAACTGCGCGGCTTGCAGACCATTGATGCCGAAGGCCAAAAACGCTTCGTGCCGGGCATGGAAAAGTCCGGCAACTTCCACCTGCTCTCCGAGCCCGGCAAAGACCTCTCGCAGGGGGAAATCCTTCTTTCTGAAGGCTACGCAACCGGCGCGAGCCTGCACATGGCAACGGGCAAGCCCGTGGCCGTGGCCTTTGACGCGGGTAATCTTGAGCCGGTGGCCAGAAAGCTCCGGGAAAAATACCCCAACGCCGCCATAACCATCTGCGCCGACAACGACCACCAGCACACGCGCAAAACGCCGGACGGCACGGAACTATGGAATAAAGGCGTTGCCCTGGCCCAGGAAGCGGCCAAGGCCGTGGGCGGCAAGGTGGTGGCCCCGATCTTCAATAAAGAGGAACGGGCGCGCGGCTTGACCGACTTTAACGATCTGCATCAGTCACGCGGTATTGAGGAAGTGAAAAAGCAGCTCGGTCTGACGCTGCAACAGGATAAGGCCCGTGGCACAGGCAGAGAGCTTGGATTATAACGTGGAACCCTATTCGCTCTTCTGCCGACATGTTATTTAATCCATATGGAAAAGGAGTATCCCTTGAAATATCTTGTTATCAAAGCGCACCGCAGTGAGTACCCCAACCCTCTCAACCTTAAAAAAAGTGATCGAATTACCGTTGGGGATAAATACGAAGGCCCTGAAGGATGGGATGGCTGGTATTTCTGTACTATTCCCGGACATACCGGAGGATGGGTTCCCCAACAAATTATTAGACGCCTTGAAGGTGATACTGGGCTGGCCTTGGAAGACTTCACTTCTTTGGAGTTGGACGTGGACGCGGGAGATATGCTGATAGGCACGAGAACGCTAAACGGATGGGTTTGGTGCCAGCATCTCACTAAAGGCGGAGAAGGCTGGGTGCCGCTGGAAAATTTGCAGAGCATCATCGAGTAAGCCTAATATTACTGAATAATCTGCGGGCCTCGCGCCCCAATCCAGCGTCGCATGACGGCCTCCAAAAGGAAACGTCATGTGCGCGAAACTGCTTATTCTCGAATCCCCCGGCAAAGTGAAAAAGGTACAGGAAATCCTTGGCCCCGGCTGGAAGGTTGCCGCCTCTGTCGGCCATGTTCGCGATCTGCCCGCCAAGGAAATGGGCGTGGCCGCGCCGGACTTCAAACCGAAATACGTTCCCACGGAGCGCGGCAAGGATGTCCTGGGACGTCTGGCGAACCTGGTCAAAAATGCGGAGGCCGTCTACCTGGCCACTGACCCGGATAGAGAAGGCGAGTCCATAGCCTGGCATCTGCAAGACGCTTTGAAGCTCAAGGACGCCAAGCGCGTCACTTATTCCGAAATCACCGAAAAGGCCATCGAGGCCGCGCTCAATGCGCCTCGCTCCATCGACATGACCCTGGTCGCCGCGCAGGAAGGGCGGCGGGTGCTGGATCGCTTCTGCGGCTATATGGTCAGCGGGCCGCTCTCCAATGCTGCCGGAGAGAAGCTCTCCGCTGGCCGGGTGCAGAGCCCGGCTGTGCGCCTGGTGGTGGAGCGCGAGCGGGAAATCCAGAATTTCCGCAGTACAACGCACTACGGCGTGGAACTGACCTTTGAGAACGTGGACAACATCACGGACGGCTGGAAAGCAGTCTGGCAGGTCAAGCCGTGGCTGCCCGATCCCGTTGGCGGGCAGGAATACCTGCTTGATAAAGCCCTGGCCGAAAAAGCGGCGGCGCTCCGTTCTTTGGAAGTGCTGGACTGCAAGGAATCGGAAAGCCGCTCCGCGCCTCCGGCTCCGTTCACCACGTCCAGTTTGCAGCAGGCAGCCTCCAACTCCCTGAATTTCACGCCCAAACAGACCATGCAACTGGCGCAAAAGCTCTATGAGGGCGGGCATATCACCTACATGCGCACAGACTCCCCGAACCTCTCTGAAGACGCCGTGGAAGCCATTCGGGCCTTTTGTGAAGGCCAGGGCTGGCCGCTGGTGGAAAAGCCACGCATCTGGAAATCCAGGGAAGGCGCACAGGAGGCGCATGAAGCAATCCGACCCACACATATTGAAACTGAAGAAGCAGGCGAAACCACCGACGAAAAAGCCTTGTATCGGTTGATCCGCCTGCGCTCGCTGGCCAGTCAGTTAGAAGATTCCGTGTACGTCGTACGGCTGCTCCAGCTCGCGGCGGATCTGGACGGCAAACAGGCGGTCTTTGTAGCCAAAGGCAAAACACTGCTCTCACAGGGTTGGAAAGCCCTGACGGAGAACGATACGGCCACGGAAGACGCTGACGATACGGCAGAGCCGGAAAACCCCGTGCCGAGCATGAAGCCCGGCACTCGCCTTACAGCCCTGGCCGGCACTGTGCTCACCAAGAAAACCAAACCGGCCCCGCGCTTTACGGAAGCCAGCCTGGTGCGCGAACTGGAAAAGCGTGGCATTGGCCGTCCGTCCACCTATGCTGCGATTTTAGATACGATTATGAGCCGTGGCTACGTCAAAACAGAAAAGCGTTTCCTGGTGCCCACGCCTCTGGGCGTCATGGTGGTGGAGGGTCTCTGCGGCAACTTCAGCTTTGTGGAGTACGAGTTCACCCGCACCATGGAACAGGCGCTGGACGATATTGCCGCAGGCAAAGCGGATTACCGCGCTGTGGTCACTGAAGCCCATGCCCGCCTGGAGCAGGAACTCCAGGCTTTTGCCAAGGCCACAGGCAAGGTCTGCGAAAAGTGCGGCAAGCCCATGGTGCATCGGGTGAAAAAGCCCGGCAAGGACGGCAAGGGCGGGTATGACTTCTGGGGCTGCACCGGCTGGCCGGAGTGCAAAGAGTAGCTCCTGACCGCGCTGGTGACCTGTTCCTGCAAAAATGCTTCAAGCCTTTAATATACAACATTATGAAAGCCCTGCCAGGTTGGAATGCAACCCGCAGGGCTTTCTCCTTATGAAGAATAACAGGCGGGTATTCTCAAGCGGCTTCTGAACCGGGCTTCTTTTCCACCAGAAAATGGAACATGGCGGACGATTTGCCCATCGGCGTATAGTGCACCAGCCACAATATGCCCCAGCGTGTTCTGAATCTGTTGAAATAATAGGCCCGTTCCAGGCGACGCAGGCCGGGATGCCAGGAATCCAGCCTGCCGTCATCGTCATACACCCAGTTCAGTGCGGCTTTGAGTTCTTTCACCGCCGATTTTTTGTTGATCACGCGGGCCACTCTGCTGCCCGCCGTATCAAAAGCGATATGCGAGCCGGGGAAGCGGTCGGCGATGTCCGAAAGGAGCTTGCGTACATCGTCTTCGGCAAGATACATGAGCACGCCCTCCGAAATGAACAGGAACTGATGCCCGGCGTATTCACGTTCCAGCCTGTCCATCCAGTCTCTTTCCAGCAGATCACCGGCCCAGTCCATATCCCGTTCACTGCCGCGCGGCAGGATTTCCCGGCGCATGGCGATCACTTCCGGCAGGTCGATATTGATATGGACGCCCTTGCCCGAGTCGGTGCGGGCAAACCGGGTATCCAGCCCGCATCCGAGTTGGACGATGACCGGCTTTTCCGCGCTGGCCAGCATCTTTTGCGTCAGATCGTCAAAATACCGGATACGCACGGCGGTTCCGGCACGCATGAACGGATGCATGGAAAAACTGAACATCTCCGCCGGAAGACGTGTCACAACGTCTTCAGCGGCCTTGTCCCTGAACAGGCTTTTGGGGTGGCTGCCTTCCCGCGCGCGGATGATGAGCGGGATAAGCAGGGTTTGCGAGGCGGGGTTTTCAAAAAGAGTGGTGTTTGCCATGATACACGCTGCCTTCTGCTAAAAGGATGACCGCCGGATGATGGCGGGAATCTGTACAGTCAGGGCAGTTTTTCATCGTGTAGCCGTTCTCCATTGTGAAACCTCTTTGGCGTGACGCCGTATTTCTTCCTGAACTCCTCACTGAAATGGCTCAAGTTCTGGTAGCCGATATGCATGCCGGCTTCCGTGACGTTCATGATCCCTGAAGCAAGCAGCTCCCGCGCAATCTCCAGGCGATAGTTCCGGAAGTATTCAAAGACGGGAACGCCGAAAACCTGTTTGAAGCCGCATTTCAGCTTTTTCTCACCGATTCCCGCCATCCGGGCCAATTGGGCCATGGACGGCGGGTTTTCCATATCCTGAACCAGGATCTCCCGTGCCTCTTTGATGCGGCTGATGTCCGACACTTTCAATGCCGGAAGGGCAACCGGGGAACCCGGAGCCAGATACTCGGCCAGTTGCAGGCCGATCAGCTCAAGCGCCCGTGTTTCCAGATGCAGCCTGCGGAGCGGCCCGGAATAGGAACACGTGAACATGTCAGCCACAAGCCGCATTTTCCGGATGCTGCGCTGCCCGGCCCACTGGAAAGCATCCTTCCTGCCGGAAAGGGCACCGGTAAGAGCTTGCGGCACTTTGGCTGTTTCAGCGGAAAGGTACGGTTCAAGAAATTCCCGCGAGGCAATGATGCTGAGCCGGTGCATGCCGCCTCTGCACTCCATGCTTCCCGCAGTCTCCGGCAAATAGGTTATCCGGTTGCTTCCGCCGTCGTGCATGCCTTTTGTATTGCGCAGAACCCCTTCCGAATAATGGCAGTGGTTCAGACCGGCGAGCATGAAGCCAAAAATGATCGGAGAATCCTGAATCGCGAATTCGGTCCTGTATGTGGCGGCGGGAGCGACGTGGGCCAGTTGCACCGCGAGACCCGGCCTGAGCCCGAAAGGTTCAGCCCCTGTCATTGTGTAGATTTCCGCGCCCGCGAAAGAAGTGATGTTCTGTCCGCTTCCCATACCTGCCTGAGAGTTCCCCGGCCCGCGCGGGGCAGTTTTTTTCCCTGCTCCGGGTAGCCGCCTTCTGGTTTTATTGTAACGAGAAAGAAAATCATTTTCAATAAAAACAAGAAAACGGGAGCAGATATGCGTGGCACGATCATACTTATGACAATAGCCGTCTTGTCCTTTGCGATGCCGGCGCGGGCGGAGGAACAGAAACCGCAGTCGGGCAGCCCATATACGATGGAGCCGATAACCGTCACCGCGACCAAACGCGAGCAACGGGTAAAGGACATCGCAACCAGCATTTCCACGGCGTCGGAAACAGACCTGGACAATGCCAAAGCGGAAACCTTGCAGCAGGCCTTGCAGCTCTTTCCGAACGTTCAGATGAAAAACACCAGTTCCGGCAACGAGATAGTCATTCGCGGATTTTCCACCTGGGATACCGCGCTGCAATCTCCGGCAGGGCTGTATGTGGACGGCGTGCCGTACCCCTTATCGTTCATGCAGAACATGTACCTGAACGACATTGAGCGCATTGAGGTGCTGCGCGGCCCGCAGGGAACGCTTTACGGCAGGAACAGCGAATCCGGCGTGGTCAACGTGGTGCGCCGCATACCGGACAACACCGTGCGAGCCTCCGCGTTGGCCGAAGTCGGCAACTATGACACCTTCCGCTTCGGAGCTTCCGCCTCCGCTCCTTTGCTGGAAGATAAAATCTATTTTTCCGGCAGTTACCTGCGCCATCAGACCGATGGTTTTGTGAAGAACACCTACAAAGATGACGATCAGGCCGCGCGGCATCAGGCCGACACGGGCAGAGGCATGTTGCGCTTCACACCCACGGACGAACTGGATGTCCGGTTGTCCCTGGATGCCGCTCACAATGAAGACGGCAGAGGCACCATGCGTTTCGACACCGGCCCCAACCGCAGCGGCAGGTACAAGGTGCGCTCCGACGGTCCGGACAAGGCATCCTCCAACCTCGTGTTACCCGCTCTTGCCGCCGACTATACCGGCGAGTCCGTCAAGGTAAGCTCCATCACCAGCTATATGGACTACGATTACAAAATGAAGAGCGACATTGACAGGACGCCCGCGCCTATCGGCGTATCCGATATGAAAATCGACCAATACAACTTTACTCAGGAATTGCGTCTGGCTTCCGTGGGAGAGCAAAAGCTGTCCTGGGTCACCGGCGTATTTCTGGGCAGAACGGCCATGGATACCGACATGGACAGGCTCCGCCAGATGGCGGCGGGCACCACATACCTGCACACCAAATATACGGAAGAAACCGGAGCGCTTTTCGGACAGGCCACCTATTCCATTCTGGATACTCTCCGCCTGACTGCGGGACTCCGGGCCGAGTACACCCGGCTTGACGGCGATCAGACCTGGCGCAACGGCCTGGGCTTACAGCGGGATTACGGCAAAGACACCAGCTTCACGGAATTTCTGCCCATGGCTTCCCTTTCGTGGGACATCACCGGCAATCTGACCACCTACGCCACATGGTCGCAGGGCTATCTGCCCGGCGGCTTCAATGTCTTCTCGGCCAGCAACGAGAACAACTTCTATTACAAGCCGGAATACAGCACCAACTATGAAGTCGGCCTGAAGACCAACTGGTTGGACAACAAACTGCTCGCCAACGTGTCGTTCTTTTATTCCCGGATCAGCGACAAACAGGTCAGGGAGGAAGACCCTTCCGGCGGTGTGGGCACCTGGAAATTCACCAATTCCGCCAAAGCCAGTTCAACTGGCGCGGAGTTTGAACTGAAGGCTTATCCGCTCGCGGGCCTGGAACTGCGCGGCGGCATTGGCTACGCCCGTTCCGTGATCGATGACTGGAAGGCAGGAGGAAAGGATTACGGCGGCAATCACCTGCCTTGGGCTCCGGAACTGACCTACAATCTGGGCATCGGCTATACGCATACGTCAGGCTTTTTCGCCCAGGCGGACTTTTTCGGCTCCGGCAAACAGTACTTTGACGCGGAAAACGCCCTGAGCGACTCCGGCTACAAAACGCTCAACCTCCAGGTTGGGTACCGGGGCGAAAATTGGGAACTCTCCGTGTGGGGCAAGAACGTCTTTGACGACCATTACGCCACCAAAAAACTTGTCAGCAACGGACAGACCATCGTTGAGGACGGCGATCCCATGACTTTCGGCACCACTATTGTCTGGAGGTTCTAGCCGTGTCTGATATGCCCCGGAATAAAGGATTGGAGTCGCCAGCCACAGAGCTGCTCCCCTTCGCGGAATTCGCCGGGTATCTCGTCGCCCCTGTACGTCTTGCCTTGCTGGAACTGGCTATAGAGTTGGAACTGCCGGACATCATCGCCCGGACAAGCGATCTTCCGGGCATCGCCGCAGAGCTTGGCACAGCCCGGCTGGACAAACTGGCCTACATCCTGGACGCGTTGGCCGCCACAGGGCTGCTGCGCAAGGAAAACGGCGCGTATCACAATTCCGGCCTCGCTGAAAACTTTCTCCGCAAAGACGAACCGGCCTATCTCGGTGAACTCGTAATTTCGCTGAAAACCATGCAGCATCGGAATATCCGCCACCTGAAAGGCATGCTGTTCTCCGAATCCCCGGTACCCGCCAGCCACGCCCTGCACGACGAAGAACACTGGCGCCGTTCAGTCAGAGGGCTGGCTGCATACCAGAAAGCCGGAGTTGCCGGGAGCATGGCCCGGATCGCCGCTTCACTCCCCGGAGCGGAGGAACTGCGCACCATGTTGGATTTGGGGTGCGGACCTGGCGTTACCGCATTGCATATCTTGAAGCGTCTTCCCGGATTGCGTCTTGTCTTATGCGACTTTCCGCCAGTGCTCCAACTGGCGGAACAGGAAACGGACGCAGCCGGAATGAACGGGCGGGTTTCGTTCCTGCCCGGCGACTACAATCGTCTTGAATGGGGGCGGGGCTACGACCTGATATGGGCCTGTCAGAGCCTGTATTACGCCAACGACTTACGTGTGTTTCTGAAACGCGTTGCTGCTTCACTCAACCCCGGCGGCTTCTTTGTCAGTATCCATGAAGGAATACGGAACGAGGGCACGGAACCGGCGATGCTGGTGCTCTCCCGGCTTTCCCTGGCGCTTGAGGGACAGGATGTGTCGTTCGCCAAAGGCCGTATAGCCGAAGCGGCGACGGAAGCCGGACTTGTTCGGATACACGCGGCAAGCCTGCCCATGTTGTTCGACGCCGCTGATCTTGAGGTGTTTCAAAAGCCGCTGACTACGGAGGAAACGCCATGAGACGCCTGTTGATGCCGCTGCTCGGCCTTGCCGTTCTCACGGCGGTTGTTTTTCTTGAAGCCGCAAAAGCGGAAGACGGCAACACAATACGGTTCTCCGCTCCGCCGGTTCCCCAGGCTGTTCCTTTTCTGCGGGCTGCGGAAAGCGGTGCGTTCCGCAATGCCGGAAGAACAGCCGCGTTTACCCCCTGGCGGTCGCCGGAACAACTGCGCACTTTTGTGGCAAACGGTACGGCGGACGCCGTGATAGCGGCACTGCCCACGGCGGCGGTTCTTGCCAACAAGGGGATTCCCTGCAAAATCCTGGCGGTCTATTCCGCGCCCTTATGGATTGTTTCCACGGATGCTTCCGCCGCCGCTTCGGGAACATCGGCGCTGGACGCCTTCGCCTTGCTGCACGGCAAAGAAATCCTTCTGCCGTTCGGTCCTGGCAATATGCCGGAACTGGCCCTGAAAGTGCTCGCTGCCGAGCGCGGTATCAACCTGAAAATACGTCACTGCGGGAGCGCCATGGAGGCGGCGAATCTGCTCCGGCGCGGCCAGTCGGCATACGCCCTGCTGCCGGAACCGGCGGCGACGCTGGTAACAGAGCGGGAGCAACAGGCGGAGCGCATCCGTAAATGCTTTTCGCTCAAAGATGTCTGGCCGCATGTCTTTCCCGGTCAGGCATCAATGCCCACGGCGGCGCTGATTATGGTCGGGCCGTTGGCCGAAAACCTGGAGGTTTGCGCTCTGGTTCGGCAAAATTTTATGGAAGGCGCGGCTTGGGCGGAAGCAAACCCCGAAGCCGCACTGAGGCTAGCTGAAACGGCATATCCGGAACTTGGCAAAAGACTCGGGCTTACGCCGGAATCCGGAAAAGACGTTTTCCATTCTCTTGGCCTGCTCACAGGACGGGAGGGGGAACAGGCCGCCCGGTTCATGTTGGAACGGCTTTTTGCCATAAATCCAGCCTCTCTGGGCGGACGGTTGCCGGATAGCGGCATATGGAGGTTCGGCGATGCAACCCCGTAACCGTCCATATAGCTGGGGCTGGAGGCTGTCAGGCTGCCTGTTTTTCCTCGGCGCATGGCATGTTCTCGCTTCCGGGAGCGGGGTTCTGGCCTTTGCTCCGCCGCTGGAAACGCTTGCCAAAGCGGCAAGCCTGCTCTCGGAAGGGAGTTTCTGGACATCCGCCATGTTGCCGACACTGTATCGGGTCTTGGCCGGGTTCGTACTTGGCGTTGCCATCGGTGGCGCTTTCGGAGCATGCGCCGGGCTCCATCCGGGAATCGGCCAGTTCCTGCTGCCGCTCCGCTGGATTCTTTCCAGCGTGCCCGGCGTTGTTCTGGTCATTCTCGCCATGCTCTGGTGCGGCGTCGGTTCATTTATGGTTGTCGTCATTGTGGCCCTGACCGTTATCCCGACCGTGTATCTCGCCATGCAGGAAGGCATCGCCGCCGTTGACGGCGCATTATGTGAAATGGCGCGGGCATACAGGCTCACTTGGGGCAGACGCCTGGCGGAAATTTATCTGCCCGCCGTCAGCGCTCCTCTTCTTTCCTCCTGCATTGTCGCTCTTGGCGGCGGCATGCGGGTCACCATCCTGGGAGAAACGCTCGGTGCGTCGCAGGGGCTTGGTTACACGCTGGCAGTGGCCCGCTCCAACCTGGATACGGCGGAACTCTATGCGGTAGCCCTGATCAGCATGCTCCTTGTCAGTCTGATAGAAGCGGTATGCCTGCGCCATCTCCGCAAACGGCTGCAACGCAGGGGGGCGTTATGACGCCGCTCATTTCCCTGCGTGACGTGCGTTACCGCTATTCCGGGCGGGAGGTGCTTTCCGGCGTCGATTTTGATCTTCTGCCGGGCGAGTCTGTTGTGATTACCGGTCCCAGCGGTGAAGGCAAGTCCACGCTGATCCGTCTGGCCGCAGGTCTTCTACGGCCTGTTTCCGGCCTTGTTTCCATCCATACCGCGCGGATCGGATTCGTCTTTCAGGAGCCGAGGCTGCTGCCTTGGCGCACGGCGCTGGAGAACGTCATGCTGCCGGTTCGGGAGCGCGGAACGAGGGCCAGGGAAGCCGCCCGCAGCCTGCTTGACGCCATGGGCCTTGCCGGAGCCGAAAACCTGTATCCGGAGCAGCTCTCCGGCGGCATGCGTCAGCGCGTATCTCTGGCTCGGGCGCTCGTCATCAGGCCGGATGCGCTGATGCTGGACGAGCCGTTCACCGGCCTGGACAGTACGCTGCGCGACACCATGAAAGAACTTCTGGAGTCCGCCGTATGCGGTAGGGGAATCGGCCTTGTGCAGGTGACGCATCATAATGACGACATTTTGAAGGGTACGCAGCGCATCTACAGGCTTGAAAAGGGCAAACTGCACGTAACGCTATAAGTTCAAAGGATTTGGAGATTGTTATGAGTTCACTCGTTCATGCTGTTATGCAGGCCACACTCGTTTCCAAGGGCGTACTGGCCCTGCTGCTTTGCATGTCAGTCGCAAGCTGGGCGTATATGGCCGGGAAATGGCTGACCTTACGTTCCGCGCGGAAAAGAATCACTTCAGGAATGGCTCGTTTTGAAGCCTCAGGCGAGCTTTCCGCTGCTTTACCTGCCGTTGCTGACGAACGCGCCTCGCCTCTTTTCAGCATCACCAGACGGGCTGTTCTGGAGTTCAACCGTATCAACGCAACCGGCGACGCGGACAGGCTGTTGGACAGCAACGTGCGCCGGGCGCTGCATCAGGGCATAGACGAAGAGATGTCCCGGCTAAAATCGTCCCTGGCCCTGCTGGCCACGGCAGCCAACACCGCTCCGTTCATCGGCCTGTTCGGCACGGTCTGGGGCATCATGCACAGTTTCCAGGCCATCGCGGCCATGAAAAGTGTTTCCCTGGCCACGGTCGCGCCGGGCATCGCGGAAGCACTTATCGCCACCGCTGTCGGCCTGTTCGTCGCCATCCCGGCCACCTGCGGCTACAACGTGTTCAAGGCCCGCTTGGCCGGAATCCAGGGTGATTGCATCAATTTCGCGGGCATGCTGCTGAATCGCTTGCAGCACGAGAGTTCACGTCATCCCGAAGGCCTCAGCTTCGCCGGGAAAAAGGGGTGAGCCATGGCCGGTGTCCGTGAAGACGATGATTTTGTGGCGGACATCAACGTCACGCCATTTGTGGATGTCATGTTGGTGCTGCTGGTGATCTTCATGGTCACGGCTCCCATGATGACGGAAGGCCTGGATGTGGAGCTGCCGCAGGTGCAGGCGGCGGAGGTACTGCCCACGGAAGATGACCACATGGTTCTGAGTATCAAAAACGATGGCTCGCTGTTCCTTGATGAATACCCCACGACTCTGGCCGATCTGGATTCTCTGCTCCGACACACAGTAGTTGCTCCGGGCAAACAGCTTTTCCTACGGGCGGACAAGCAAGTGCCCTATGGCATTGTCATGGAAGTGATGGGCCGCGTCCGGGCGGTAGGCATAACCAACCTCGGTATGATGGCGGAATCCCGGCCTGGCCCGGCATCCGATGATACTGGGCAAACGCCGTCAGATATAGAACCCGCAGCGGGCGCGGCTTCGCAATGAACGCCATGAGCCCCTTCCAGCGTGCTGTAACCATTGCATTTTCCCTGCTTTTGCATGGTTCCATCATCATTGCCGGGCTCCTTTTCGCAAAGGCCGAAACCTTGCCGGAAGAGAAAATCTATCGCGTCTCGCTTGCGGAATTTGCCCCGGCTCAGGCCTCAGTCACGCCGGGCCAGGAAGGGACTGCCGCTTCAGCGCCTGTGGAATCGCCACCAGAAATGCCGGTCAAACCGGTGGAGCCGGAAGTTGTCCCACCTCCACCGAAACTGGCTCCGGAGGTAAGGCCCAAACCGACACCTGCCAAGCCCGTTCCGCAGACCCAAAGAAGGCAGGAGCAGACGCGACCGCAAGAAACGGAAAGCAGGGGCACCCAGGCGAACACGCCGGAACCGCAACCAGCCGCGCCGCCGCAAAACCCGGAAGGAACCGGCAGCGGCACAGGGCGGGGCGGGCCGCGTACCATCGGCGGCTTGAGCGCATACGCCGAAGACGCCGTGGATCAGCGCCCCTCCATTTCCCGCAGGGTAATGCCTGAATATCCGGATAGAGCCCGGCGGATGAACATGCAGGGACAGGTGGTTGTCCGTCTTGTGGTGGATGTTTCCGGCAAGCCGCAACAGTGCTCCATTCATTCGTCCGAGCCTGAGGGCATTTTTGACGAAGCGGCGCTGGCTGCGGCCAGAAAAACACGCTTCCTTCCGGGGAAGGTCAACGGGCAACCGGTAAATACAATTGTGCTGATTCCTTACCGGTTTGCTCTACGCTGAGAGTGCATATGAAAAAGAGTTGATAAAAATTTCGTGTATCGCCCAAGCTGCTGCGCACAGCGAGGATCCAATACAGGCATGCCGCCTGGTGCATGTTTGCGGGCCTTGTGTGTTGCCTCCCGGAAGAACAGGATGGCTGTTCTTCCCTTGCGGCGATATACCGACCACCTTGGACAGGTGGTTTTTGTTTTGGCGCGTGTGCCAGCCTGCGGCTGCCTCAACCAATGGAGTCGCTATGGAAAAGACAGCCGTAATTCGTTCATCGGAGTTTGAGGCGCTGGCGCAGAAAACAGTTTCGCTGGCATTTGCAATGTGCGAGAGCAGGATAAAGGCAAACCAGTGTACGATCACCCCGGAATTGCAGGCCTTATCCGCCGCCGTGTTGTCGCTGGAAAAAGCTGTAACCACTTTTATCGCTGCTGCAAATCTTTGTAACTAACCATAAACCACGTGCCCATATTTGTGGGCACGTCTGTGTGCCGTGTTCACTTATTGATGAATTATGACAGCAATAGCTGAACAACAAATTATTCATATTTCGCTATCCTGCCTGAATGGCAGAAAAGCAAAAAAATTCCGATGCGTTTGGCATCGTTCTCCGCATATACAGGCAAGAAAAAGGTCTGACCCAAGAACAGTTGGGCGAGCGGGTTGGTGTTGTCCGCTCATTCATATGCAGCCTGGAAAATGGAAACAGGCTGCCGAGCATGCTCATGATACTGAAATTGGCTGCCGCACTTGGAATCCGGTCTGGTGACCTTATGAACGCGACGGAGGACAGACTGGCCGGGAGATAGCCGGTTATCGTTCCAGTGCCTGGGCTCTGTTTTGCTCTTGCTGCCGGACAATTCTGTTTACTTTCAGCATAATCCGCTTTCCCCATTTTTTCCGCGCATAGAACAAAGCGGTCTGCCTGGCGGACTCGCTACTGGCCGAAAAAAGCACGTCCTTGCCGTTATCCCGCACACTGCTTCCATCCTGAAGCGTGAAGACCACCGTTCCTTTGCGATCAACGTGGTGCCGGAAACCATCAGCAACCTGTTCCATGCGCAGTACGGCCTGGAGACGGTTTTTCCCCTTGGCGTTGATGCCCTCCTGTTCAAGCAGAGCGCGTTCTTTGGCCGCGTATTCAGCCCGCGCCGCCTGTTCTGCACCATGCTGTGACCAGTCTTTACCGGATGGCGCTTCGTGCTCCGGTTCTGCGGCCTGTTGACGGGAACGCAGCACGGCCAGAGCGGTTTCATTACCCTGTTCCGCTTTCGTCTGTAGAAAACCGTTCCAGGACGTAAATGGAATCTCCCGGCGCACGGCGTTACGCGGCTCATGAAAGGAGATCCGAGCCTCGGCCAGGGCTTCCGCTTCATGCTTCCGGGCCAGTTGCAAAAGCCGCCGAAGGTTTTTCTTGGCAATGTTTTTCCGCTCCAGTTCCCAGCGCTTAGCCGCCCATTCGGCGTGGATGGCGGCAAGGGCGGCGTTTTCCCGTTCTTTGACGGTTTGCAGGGTTGCCTTGCGGGCCTCAATCCCGGCCTGATATTCGGCAAAGAGCCGCCCGCGTTCCGGTGAGCGGTGCAAGGGTGCTGCGGCATAGCGAGATTGCTCCCGGATGTGTTCCAGATCCTGCGGCGGCTGGTATGCGCCGAGCCGGGCCTCCAGCTTTTTCATGGACAGGCCCCTGTCCAGGGCGCTGGCTTTTATGGCGTGAGCGGCGCGATTGCTGTGCCGGTCTCTGATGGCCAGCCCGTTGCCATGGGGTTTGATCTCCATGCCGTGCTTAGCCAGAGCCGCATGCATATCCTGCCACGATGTTGCCGCTTCCAGGGAGCGCAGTACCGCCTCCCGGTGCTCCCTGGCGTAGGAATCAAAAGACTGCTGGCCGGTGTGCGCTTCCACCAGCCGCGCCGTGTCGTTGCCGCGCTGGCGGTCGGAAGAATTTTGCTCAATGCCGTGATCTACCGACAGCCCGAACTCCCGTTCTATTGCCCGACATACCCTGTCGCGTATCCAGAAATCGCGGAACTCCTTGTGGCAGGTGTATTTTTCCGGATGGATCATGTTGTACGCGACGTGCATGTGCAGGTTGGCCGTATTCTTGTGGACGCCGCAATGGCGCTGATGGTCGGCATAGCCGAGGGCTGAAGCGAACCGTTCCTCAATGGCCTTGAAAACCTCCGGCGTCAGCTTCGCCTCGTCTTCGGGGTGGAAGCTGATCACCAGATGGTACGTCTTTGAAGCGGCGCGGGTGTTCCGGCTCTGCGCATCCGCAGCTTCGGCGATGCCTTCCGCGTAATCGTCGCCCCCGAGCATCCCCTCGCACCAACTCATAAGGCATTTTTCACCGCCCCGATCTGCGCGAATTCCGGCGTCGGCGATGTAAGCGGCAAGGCGGGCGTAGTTGTCGTTGGCCGCCTTGATGAACACGCGCTTGCTGATCACCGGATGCGCCCCACGGCAGCCTGTACTTCGCGCTGCCGGGCGTCCAGTTCGTGCAGCAGTCTGTGGACGAGGTGCCGGTCAGCTCCGTTGGCAAGTGCCTGCTTAACCAGCCCGCCTAAACGGCCGAGATCGCCTTTGAGGCGGCGAAGTTCCAGGCGGGCTTCCTGATGCTCCAGGCTGGGCACGGTGAACCCCAGGCAAACCCGTCTACTGAAGGTCGAAAGTGACAATCCGGCCCGGTCGGCTGATGTCCGGATTTCGCCGAATTCCTCCGGTGTCAGGTAGATTTTCAGAACGTGTTTTTTGCTGGGCATTGAAGGCCTCCTTTTTATTGGAGGCGCGTTGGCCTGCGTAGTGACGATAAACGTGCCAGGCATATTGCCTGCCGCGCTCCTGGTCTGGCGAATGGTATTTGCCCACCGCCTGCCAGTTCAGGCCGTGCCGGGCTATTTCTTCCGCCAGTATCCATTTTCCCCAGGCCTCGTTCACATCCGGGTCGAGCAGGGAAAACGGATTGATGGCGAAACATTCTATCCACCAGTTGTTGATCTGCATTTTGCCCACGTCAAAAGACTTTCCGGCTGCGATGGCTTCACGGATGATCTGTTCCGCATCTTCACGCGTGGCCGGATAATGCGATTTTCCCGCTACGTTTATGGCCAAAGGATTCAGCCCGGATTCCTGCTTGGCGATAGCCTTAACCAGAACGGGCGGCGGCTCCTGCGCTTCAGCCTTGCCAAACGAGACAAACAGGCAAAGCGCCAGAGCTACGGCAGTCATTCTTTTCATGGGGTCAAACCTCCCGGCATTTGCGTTGAGCGAAGCGAATAAGCCAGCCCCGCAGGGCAGGACGGGAGGGGGGAACACCAAAAAGGTGGGCCTCCCTCTCTTGTCCTGTCCTCTTAAGAGGTTGCAGTATATCACGGGATGTTGAAATTTTTCCGAAGGTGTTTTGTGATTTCAAGATGTTTTAATGCCATGCAAGACATTTCAGCATCTGTTATAGTCTGTGAAAAATCCTTCCATATCCTGCAAATTCCGTCATTATCCTGCAAATATGTTGACGGAGGAAAGGAGGTTGGACTTCCATGAGCGAAAAAGACGAGCATAATGCCGAGCCCGAATCCATGCGGAGCATGCTCTGGAAAGGTTTTTGGGCTTCTGTCGGCTCAGTGGTCTGCGTTTTCCTGCTGCTGTTCCTGCCGGCAGGCACCTGGGATCACTGGCAGGCCTGGGCCTATGTGGGGCTGTTCGTCCTCTATTTTATTCTTGGCTCCGCCTACTTTTTGAAACGCTCCCCGGATCTGCTCCGGCGGCGGCTCCACGTCGGCCCGGCAGCAGAGGAAGATTTCAGTCAAAAGGTCATCATGTCCATCAGCATCCCGGCGCTGCTGCTTGTATTCCTGGTGCCCGCGCTGGATCGCCGGTATCTGTGGTCGAGCGTTCCCGACAGCCTGTGCATCGTCGCCTTTGCCTGCTGCGTGGCGGGCATGCTCATTGCCTGCTGGGCCACGACGTATAATCGCTACATGGCCTCAACCATCACGGTGGAAACGGGCCAGCCGGTAATTTCCACCGGGCCGTATGCACTGGTGCGGCATCCGCTGTATTCGGGCATCGGGCTGTGGTTCTTCTTCACGCCACTGGCGCTGAGCTCCTGGTGGGGCATGCTGGCGGCGCTGCTCGTTCCCACCATGCTGATTTTCCGGCTTACGTATGAGGAACGCTCCCTCCGGGTGCGTCTGCCCGGCTATGCAGAGTATTGCCAAAAGGTACGCTGGCGTTTGATTCCCGGCGTGTTCTGATCGGGCATCTTCATCGTCTTCCCCCTCATGGCCGCGCCCGGAGGGCGCTCTTTTTCGCCTTTCGTAACGGCAGGACGGAGACACGAGAACGTGTTCCGGCTTTCCGCTTTCTTCATTTTTGCCTCTTGGGGGTTTATGCGCGACACCTGCGGCCTCACCATGCGACACCTAATTTTCTGAGCCCAGGCCCCTTGATGCCCCAAAGAGAAAAAGCAGCCCTGCCGGGCCGCTGCTGTTTCTCTTTTGGGCGTTTTTAGCGGCATTATGCTGCTTGCAGCCTGTTTCAGGGCACTGAAACGCAAAAAGCCCCCGAAGGGGCTTGCCATGAACTCCGATCTGCCGTCATCGTCGGCGGTATTCCTGGCCAGGGCTGTATCCCGGTGGATGCCCCAAGGCCTCGTTGATTTGTCGCTGGGCCTCGTCCGGGTCAACGCCCTGAAGCACCAGCTCTCCCCACTTATGATTCCAGGCGAGAGTGCGCTGCTCCCGGCCTTCATCAGTCCGGGTAAACGGCAATCGAAAACCGTGTCTGGATGGCGATTTGAACGTGTTCCGCATCCGGCTCATCAGGTCGGATAGCTTTTTGTTCATCTTCTGCGCTTTGCGGCGCAGGCGCTCCGATGCCCGCGCCCGCTCCCGGTGGAGCATCGGGCCAAGGCCCAAGGCCTCAAAGAGAGTTTCCGTCACAATGCGGATGGCCCGGCAGCCGAAGTATGCGCCTTCCTCGTTCTGCCGCCGTGGCTGTTTCACGCGCATAAAACCCGCCTCTTTGAGCAGCGCGATTGCCCGCTCACAACGGCGTTGGCCGATGCCGGAGTCGTGCACCATGGTTTTCATGTCAATGTCGATGAAGCCGTTGGCCGGGGTGGGCGAACCAAGACACATGGAAGCCAGATCCAGATGTCGGAAGATGACTTCCAACACAATCTGGCAGGCCTCGCGCCGCTCGCTGCGGATTTGTCTGTCGCTGCCGTGAAGCGCCGGACATTTTGCCGGGTGGAAATACCAGGCTTTGGCCCGCTCCGCCGCCAGGGAGAGGATGCGCGGAAAGCCGCCTTTTCCTCTGGGTATGGAAACGGCGGCATTCAGGCGCGGGCTGTATGGATCATGCCCACAGCGGTTGCCGGAGGGCGGCGGCATTGGCGATCAGATCTCCTCCAGCGATTCCAGGAAGCTGTCCAAAGCATGCCGGTCATAGAGAACACGCCCGCCAATGCGGGTAAAAGGAATATTCGGGTTTTTGGTCGTTCGCGCTTTGTTCAGGAAATCCGTTGAAACACGCAGATATTGCGCGGCTTCTTCAACGCGCATCCAGCGCATTGGAATAGAAATAGGATTTTCCTTCTTTTCTTTTTGAACCGCCATCGTACGTCCTCCATGCTATAACAAGCCGTTTGCTGCTTTTGCATGGAGAAACCGTATCATGGGTTTTTCAGGAAATTCCGAGGTAAATCAGTTTCGCAACGTTCAACAACTTTCTGCAACTTGCCACAACCAAGAATTTTCCAATATTTTTCTTGACGGATTTTTTAAAAAAGGAATTTCCTGGATATGTGAAGAAAAGAAGACGTATCTTAACTCCCATCTCATTGACAAAAGAGCCGGGCGCAAATAGACTTAGTTCATGACTTAGTTTATTTAAGGAGGTTCCTATGCAACAGGTGAACATCCATGAAGCCAAGACAAACCTCTCCAAGCTGATCGAAAAGGCAGTACACGGCGAGTCGTTTGTCATTGCCAAATCCGGCAAGCCCATGGTGACAGTGAGCGCCTATACGCCGCCGCCTGAGCCCGCCAAGAGGATCGGTTTTCTCAAAGGCAGGCTGGAAGTTCCGGAGGATTTTGACTCCATGGGCAAGGAAGAAATCCAGGCCATGTTCGGGGGGGCGGAATGAAGCTGCTTCTTGATACGCACATGCTGCTCTGGGCCGCAGCCGGGACGCTTCCGAAAGAAGCCGAGACGCTGGTGCTTGATGGCGACAACACGCTGTATTTCAGCCCGGCCAGCATTTGGGAAATCGGCATCAAGAAAAGCCTTGGCAGAAGCGACTTCAAGGTCGATCCGGAAGTGCTCCGGCGCGGACTTCTGGACAACCAGTACCAGGAACTGCCCATCACCAGCCTGCACGCTCTGGCGGTCAATGATCTGCCCCAGATCCACAAAGACCCCTTTGACAGGATGCTCCTGGCGCAGGCCAAGGCTGAAGGCATATCGCTCCTGACCTCGGACAGCGCGTTGTGCGAGTATCCAGGACCGGTCATCTTTATCCCGAAAGCGTGATTTTCAGCGCAGTGTAAAATCAACCACCGCGTGGTAGATTTTACACCATCAACTGGCTGATTGCGCAGGGAAGGAAATTATCCCATGGGCAACAGGACTTTTTGCTGTGCCGGTCGGGGTATGTTCGCAAGGGCAGCATGATTATTATACCGGCAAAAGATCGTTCGGAAATTGAGACCTGCGCCGATATCTGGCTGCAAGCATCCCTTGCGGCGCACGACTTTGTAGCCCCTGATTTCTGGCGTGAGCACTATGACGCCATGAAAGAACAGTATCTGCCCGGTTCTGACGTGTATCTGGCCAAAGAGGACGGTACTGTCCTGGGCTTTGCCGCAGTTAGCCAAGAGGCACTGGCAGCCTTGTTCGTCCTGCCGGCATGTTGGGGAAAGGGCGTTGGCTCCGGGCTGTTGCGGCATGTGCGGGGCATGCATGAGGAATTGACGCTGGCTGTTTACAGCAAGAACAGCAGAGCCGTAAGTTTTTACCTGCATCATGGCTTTACGGTGAGCAAGGAGCAGACCTGCCCGCATACGGGCGAGCCAGAACTATTGATGCTCTGGAAAAAAGCGGGAAGTTTGTGAATATGCCCCCTGAAGTCGATGCCGCCTTATGCGCCGTCCAGCAGCGCTTACCGGGAACACTTCTGGCGGTATACCTTCACGGCTCCGCCGTATCCGGCGGCTTGCGGCCCCATAGCGACATAGACTTGCTGGCGGTGACATCCACGGCACTAGACGTGGAGACCAGAAAGGAGCTTGCAGCCGATTTGCTGAAGCTGTCGGGGCGGTATCCTGCCGATCGACACGGGCGGCCTATGGAACTGATCATTTTTACACAGAATGACCTTTGCCCGCTTCCGTATCCCGCACAGTGCGATTTTATGTACGGTGAGTGGCTGCGCCCGGCTTATGAGGCTGGGGATATTTCCGGCCCTGTCAGCGACCCGGAATTGACCTTGGTGCTGGCGCAAGCGCGGCAAGAGGCACAACTACTGTTCGGCCCGGATGCAAGCGAACTCCTGCCGGTTGTTCCGCGCTCCGACATACGCCTAGCCATTGCCGATGCGTCACAAGCTCTTCTTAAAGCCGAGCCTGGCGATGAGCGCAATATTCTCCTGACACTAGCGCGGATGTGGCGAACTTTGGACAAGGGTGATTTTGTTTCCAAAGACGTTGCCGCCGAGTGGGCTGCTGCACAATTGCCGGAAGAGCATGCAACTGTTTTGCTTAATGCGCGAGGCGCGTATCTTGGGTTATCCGCCGATACCTTGCGGCGACATCCGCACCAAGTGACGCAAACAATTCAGGAGCTGTACAAGCGCGTGGTGGTCCGTCTTTGACCAACCACCCATAAATACACCCAATTTCACCCATTAAAAAACCTAAGAAATCAAGGAAAGTATGAACAGAATCAACGTAATATGCCTTGGTGTGCGTGACATCGTAAAAGCGCGGGCGTTCTACCGCGATGGCCTGGGTTTTACCACGCCGAACAATGAGGAAAAACCGGCTGTGGTCTTTTTCAGCAATGGTGGCACCAAGCTCGAACTCTATCCCCTTGCGGAATTGGCCAAAGATATCAGCGAAACGAATCCTCCGGCAATCGGCACCGGGTTCGGCGGCATAACCCTTGCCTTCAATGCCAAGACCAAAGAGGAAGCGGATGCCATTTTCGCCAAGGTGGAGAGCCTGGGCGGCAAGATTGCCAAACGTCCGGAAACGGCATTTTGGGGAGGATACAGCGGCTATATTCAGGATCTGGACGGTTATTACTGGGAAATCGCCTACTGGGACGGCTGGCGGTTCGACGCAAACGATATGCTGATCATTGATGAGCACCTTATGGACGGATAAATCTGGCAACAGCTTGTTGCCAGATTGGTCGAGAGACAGGAATCCGCTATGGAAACACCAGCTACCGTTCAGATAAGCGCCATTGCTATCATGACCTTTGAAGAAGGAGATCCGAACGAGAATCCTTGGGTTGCGGGTAAGCCGAAGCGAGAGGACATCTCTTTAGAGCCTCACTCCGTTGCATGGGCGAGGGTCTTCGAGTCCCAGAAAAGTATGATTACTCGGGTGCTGGGTGAAACCGCGCGGGTCATTGAGCATGTCGGATCGACGGCTGTGCCCGGCCTGCTGGCCAAACCTGTGATCGATATTGATCTTATCGTAAAAGATCCAAACGAGGAAAATACCTATGTACCCGCACTGGTCGGAGCCGGATATGTCCTAACTGTACGCGAACCTTCCTGGTATCAGCACCGCATGCTACGGCTAGAAGAGCCGCGCGTTAACTTGCACGTGTTTGGGCCTGGCTGCCCTGAGCATATCCGGCATCTTCTTTTTCGGGATTGGTTGCGTGAACATCCCGCTGACAGGCAACGCTATGCCGCTGCCAAGCTGGGGGCCAGGGTCGGCGTGAACACCGCCGACGATTACAACCAGCATAAACAGGCTGTGGTGCGGGAGATATATCAAAAAATATTTGTGGCGCACGGCTGGGCGCATTAAGTTCGCTCAATTTCATCCATTGGGGAGCAACTCGCAAGGAATGCTTACCAGTTCGCAAAGAGAAGAGCACAGCTAAGCTACGCTCAGGAATTTTGCCAACGGCGTTGGCAAAAATGTTTTTATATGGACAAGAAGTAGATATCAGCGCCTCTTTTCAAATTGCGCAGACAACGTCTGCATTATCTGAGAACGCAAACGGTCTAAAGCCTCCCCCAAAGGGAGTAGACGGCGTACTTGATCGGTTACTTGTACGCTTACCCGATGCCCCAGGTGACCACCCAAGTAGCGACACAAGTAACCACCCAAGTAAGCCCCCACGTCAAACGCCTACTTAAACGCATCGAATCCGATGCGTTTAGCGGGGTGTTGCTTGCGATATAAAACGATAAATGGGCCAACGGCGTTGGCCCATTTGAAAAATCATGAATAGCTGCATTTGTGCCACCGCCGGTGGCACAATTATATCGCTCGTTCTAAACCCGTCGAATTCGACCAGTTTAGAATGAACACAAAACAGTCAATTACCCTTCATCCGGGACATTCAGGCGTGCTTCCACATCCATGCGCCCATGGAGAATGCGGATCACATCAAGATACTCGTCCGAGCAGCGAAAATAGAGGACATGCATGCCTACCTTATACTTCCAGTAGCCATCCCGTGCGTCAGTGCGTTGCGGCACGTTGCTTCCGGAAACCAAGCCCTCAATGCCCGCAATAATGGCGTTGTGGTATTCCTCCGCCTGCTCCACCGACCATTGCCGGAAGGTATAGAGCCAGATTTCTTCAAGATCGGCCTCGGCCAAAGGTGAAAGCCGGTAAACGCGCTTACTTTTCGGCATGTTTGGCCCGCATTTTCGCGAGGAAGGCGTCACTATCGAAGGGTGCGGGCTCGCCTGATTCTTCTCCGGCTTTGAGCGCCCCCTGCAATGCTTTCAGTTTAAGGTCATGCTCTTCCAGCAACCGCAGCCCGGCCCGGACAACATCGCTGGCGGAGCCATAACGCCCGGCCTGCACTTGGGTGTCGATAAAATTGGTGAAGTATTCACCAAGGGAAACGGATGTATTTCTCATTGTGCGTCCTTTTTGCTGTCGATACCAATAAATAATATTTATTGGTATCGACACAGAAAGTCAATGCCCGACGCCGCTTTTTGATTCTTCCGGGAAACCGGCAAAATATCACTCCCTATCCAATACCGTCCAACAACATTTTTTACAACATACCGTCTTAACAGGTATTTTTCCGGATATTGACAAAACCGCTTTCGGCAAATAGTATTATATCTTCGATATTTGGGACGTACCTGTCCATCCCCTTGGGGACGCCAAAGAAAATCAAGCACTTACATAAAAATGTGAGTGCTTTTTTCGTTGTGGGCAAACTTGCCCCACACTCTGCCCCACATTTTTTGAAATTTTTTGCAAAAAGAATAAGGGGGCGGCGCGGTTGGCACTGATTCACGCGCAAAATGGCACAAAAAAACAGAAAAAGGCGAGGTTGATCCTCGCCTTTTTACTTTTAGGCTTCGTTCGGTTTGGGATACACCAGTATCCGGCTTTGAGCTGCGTCTGATAGGCGAAAACCTCGCCCGCCCGCTGGACCTGCTCTATACGGTCTGCTCCCAACTGGCGGATTTTAACCTGGTACAGAAAACAAGCGTACC
>OMGS01000113.1_pt1 | contig 70722 bp, 64 predicted proteins | sample 1646081 | NCBI WGS metagenome assembly OMGS01 (sample SAMN05578591, study PRJEB25193) | human gut metagenome | biome: Human Microbiome; feature: human-associated habitat; material: feces | host: Homo sapiens | place: USA:Birmingham | reverse complement strand
ATAGCGGGTGGATTTCTGTTTCGCTCGCAAACGCTCGCTCAACTGGCTAAAGCCCTTTAGTAAAAGTCCGCTTTGCCAACGGCATCGCGGACTTTAGAGCAAATTAACTTTGAGATTTTACAATCTCAAAATATTGAGGACGCCCGCTCCGGCATGTAACAGCGCAAATAAATTGCGCTTATGCCTTCGCGGCGGACGGCCGCTTTCGCAGCCGCCAGAGTAATTTCATTCTGAAACTGCTCTGATCTGACAAATTTTACTCCCCGCACTGGGAGCCCCCCAATGGGGCTCCCGGCGGGCATTTCAGGGCCGAAGAGGCAAGCCCTGAAAATTGTGAAACAGAAAAACTATGCCGCCCCAGGAGCTGTTTCCAGAGCGTTTTGATATTGAAAATATCTCAACGCCCTGTGCGGATTTTCCGTGAAAAACCGCACCGCGAAATTATCGCAAGGCGAATTTACTTCGCCGGTAAGCGATAATTTCAAACGCAAACGTCTCTAATCGGCCTGGGTCCGGATAAAGGTCGGAATTTCAAAATCGTCCTCGTCATAGGTGAAGTCGTCCTGACCGGGGTTGTGCGGCCGACGGCGGCTCTGGCCCATGGCTTCGCGCTTGAGCAGATAGGGAGGACGATTGCTCTTTTCGTCGTACCAGCGCTCCACTTCCGAACGGCGGGTGGCGCGGGGCAGGCGCATTTCCGGCTCTTCCTGCGACTCCTGCACCAGGTTGCCCTGCTGCGAGCGCCCGAGCTGGCGGCGGCGCGGTTCGGCCATGACGGCGTCCGGGCCGGGCTGGCGGAAATTGGTCACCGTGGCGGCGGGAGCCTGCACGGGCTGCATGGCCTGGGGCGATTCAATGCCGGTGGCAATGACCGTCAGACGAATTTCGTCGCCGATGTTGTCGTCAAAGACCACACCGAAGATGATGTTGGCGTCCTCGGGCGTGGCATCGGCGATAATGTCGCCGATTTCGGCGATTTCCTCGGCCGTGATGTCCATGGGTGCGGTGATGTTGTAGAGCACTGCCTTGGCGCTCTCCAGGGAGACGTCTTCCAACAGCGGACTCATGATGGCACGTTGGGCCGCCTCGCGGGCGCGGTTCTCGCCCGAGGCCATGCCCGTGCCCATGAGGGCCAGACCCGCTTCTGCCATAGTGGTGCGTACATCGGCAAAGTCAAGGTTGATCAGGCCGTCGCCCACAATCACGTCGGAAATACCCTTGACGGCGTAGTACAGCACGTCGTTGGCCTTTTGCAGCATTTCGGAGAACGGCGCTTTTTTGGGCGCAAAAGCCAGCAGGCGGTCGTTGGGGATGGTGATCAGGCAGTCCACATGCTGCTTGAATTCCTCCAGACCGGCCTCGGCCGCACGTTTGCGTTTGACGCCTTCAAAGCTGAAGGGCTTGGTGACCACGCCCACGGTCAGCGCGCCCATTTCCTTGGCGGCCTGCGCCACCACCGGGGCCGCGCCCGTGCCCGTGCCGCCGCCCATACCGGCGGTGACGAAAACCATGTCCGCATCGCCGATGGCCTCGCGGATGGCGTTCACGCTTTCCACGGCGGCCTCACGCCCGATGGACGGATTGGCGCCAGCGCCCAGGCCTTTGGTCAATTTTTCGCCCAACTGCACCTTGAGCGGGGCGGTATTTTTTTTCAAAGCCTGCACGTCGGTGTTGGCGCAGACGAACTGCACACCGCGCAAGCCGGAATCAATCATGTTTTTCACGGCATTACCACCGCCGCCGCCTACGCCGATAACCTTGATTTTGGCGCTTCCGGCCAAGGAGGTGTCAATATCGTCAACGATTGACTGAGCCATGTTTCCTCTCCTGTTTTTGCTGTCCCCAAATGCCCGCTTGAGATTTATGAGATATCCGCGAACCATTTCTTCATGCGTGCGAGTACGCCGTCAAAGACGCCGGACTCGCTGCGCGTGGTGAACTTTTTCTGACCGGACATTTCCTTTTCCGCTCCGTAGCGCAACAGACCCACAGCCGTTGAAAACTTGGGGCTGTTGACCACATCTTTTAGACCGCCCACATTGCGCGGATAACCAATGCGCGTGGGCAGATTGAAAATTTGTTCGCCCAGTTCCTGGCAACCTTCCATCAGGGCCGTGCCGCCGGTCAGCACCACGCCCGCGCCGATCATGTCCTTGTAGCCGGAGCGCACCAGCGTCTGGTCCACCAGATAAAGGATCTCCTCCATGCGCGGCTCGCAGATTTCGGCCAGCACCTGGCGCGAAAGGCGGCGCGGCTCGCGTCCGCCCACGCTGGGCACTTCAATAAATTCGTCGTGGCGCACCAGATCGGCAAGAGCGCAGCCGTACTTGATCTTGATCTTTTCCGCCGAGGCAATGGGCGTGCGCAGGCCGAAGGCGATGTCGTTGGAAAGGTTCTGCCCGCCCAGAGCCAGCACCGCCGTGTGCTTGATAGCGTCGTTGGCAAAGACCGCGATATCCGTGGTGCCGCCGCCCAGATCCACCAGGGCCACGCCGATCTCACGTTCCTCCTCGGTGAGCACGGCCTTGGCCGAAGCCAGGGATTCCAGGGCGATATCCGACACTTCTAACTGGCTGCGATGGCAGGAGCGCACGATATTCTGCGCCGAAGACACGGCCCCGGTGACGATATGCACCTTGACCTCCAGGCGCACCCCGGCCATGCCCAAGGGGTCGGCAATGCCGCGCTGGTTGTCCACAATGTATTCCTGCGGCAGGATGTGGATCACCTCGCGGTCCGCCGGAATGGCCACGGCCCGCGCCGCGTCCAGAGCGCGCTCGACGTCGCGTTGGGCAACTTCGCCGCCCTTGACGGCAATGACGCCGTGGCTGTTGATGCCCATGATATGGCTGCCGGCAATGCCCACGTAGACCGAGTGGATCTCGCAGCCGGCCATGAGCTCCGCGTCTTCCACTGCCTTGCGGATGGACTGCACGGTCTGCTCGATGTTGACCACCACGCCCTTGCGCAGACCGGTGGAAACGCTTGTGCCGATGCCCACCACATCCACCAGACCCGACTCCGAAAGTTCGCCCACCACGGCGCAGATCTTTGTGGTGCCGATGTCAAGGCCTACGATGAGCTCGGACTTATTCATTATGTTCTCCTCACAACCGCCCGTCACGCGCCGGCTCAGTTTTGCGCGGACTGATTAAGAATGACCCAGACATTGCCGTTGACGGCGCGCACTTCGCGCACATTTTTCAGCTCGTGCCGCCGCGCCAAGTCGCCGAGCGTCACGCTCATCCGGGCCAGATTGCCGCTCCAGTCGTCAGTGGCGATGGAAAGGCGCATTTCCCGGTCTTCCAGATAAATCTCCAAGCCCCTGCCCGGGCTCACGGTCAGCGAGGCAATGGCCCCGGCCTCTATGGGCAGCGCGCCGCTCTGCATGTCTTTCATCAGGCGCGAGAGGTAGGGCGCGGCGTCCTCGGCTCCCGGTTCGATGCGCAGGGTGGGCAGGGAGAGAAAATTTTTGCTCTCCACCGGCGCGATAATCCCGCCGCGCTCATTGGCGTAGTACAAGACGCCGTCCTTGTGCACCCAGAAGGAGGGCATGCGCTCCTTCAATTTGATCACGAACCTATCGGGCAGCAGGCGCTTGACCGAAACTTCCTCCACCCAAGGTGTCTGGCGCAGATTCCGCTCCACTTTGGCGATGCTCACGGCCAGACTGTTGTCGCCCTCTTTGATGCCGCCGTATTGCAGCACCATCTCGCGGGAAAGCCGCACATTGCCGGTCACATCCACATGCCTGGTGATGAAAAAGTCGCTGGTGACCGCTTTGTTATAGAGCCAGAGGGATGCCGTGCCCACTCCTGCCAGTACCAGCATCGCCGCCAGCAGCAGGCCCGTCAGAACCGCGAGGCTTTTCAGGCCGCCCAAGCGCTTGAGCCAGCCGAACATCCCGGCAAGGAATTTCGGGAGGTGGACCGAAGGAAACAGGCTTCCTTTCGCCTTTGAGGGCTTTTCCTTCGTGTAGGCATTGCGGGCCTTTCGGCCGTTTTTCTTCAAGGCAAGCGGCACGGCACTATCCTGACCTCCGGCTCAAGCGCATAGCCGAAACGTTGCCGCACAGCCTCTTTGGCTTCATGCAGCAGGGTCAAAGCCGCTTCCGCGCTGCCCCTGCCTTCATTAATCAAAAAATTGGCGTGCAAGGTTGAAAAAGCCATGCCGCCCAGCTTCTTTCCCTTGTAGCCGGTCAGTTCCAAAAGCTTTCCGGCGGGCATATCCTGTGCGGGATTTTTAAATACGCAACCCGCGCTCCAGGCCGTCACAGGTTGTTTAGACTTTTTCTCAAAAAAGTTGTGACGCATGCGTTTAGAGATGCCATCCCTTGCGTCTTCGGTCAAGCCAAAAGTGGCTTCAACTACCATGAATCCCTCTTTTTCTTCTGAAATGGAGAGCCTACGATAGCCGTATTGCAGTGCATCAACAGTGACCCGTCGCACTGCTTCATTGCTAACTATCTGAATGGATTCGATATTTTTACATGTTTCCGTACCAAAGGAACCGGCGTTCATGGCCACGGCCCCGCCCACGCTGCCGGGTATGCCCACCAGCCCTTCCAGGCCGCTCAGGCCTTGTCCGGCGCAAAAACGCAACAGGCGCGGCAAGGGCACGCCCGCGCCGACCCGCACCAGAATTTTACCATCCTTCTCACCCGCGATTTCCGGCCCGCGCATAAAGCGCGGACGCAGCAACACCAGAGGCAGGTCACCGTCCCGGGCCAGAATGTTGCTGCCCGCGCCCAGGATCAACGGACTGCCGCCCAGGGCGCGCAGCCGTTCGGGCAGAGCCGCCAGATCCGCCGCATCTTCCAGGACCAGCTCGGCAATGGCCGTGCCGCCCAGACGCAGGGTGGTCCGCTCCGCCAAGCTGGGGCGCATGACTTCACGCATGGCCGCGCCCCTCCAGCCAGGCCGGGCCGAGACGGGTGATGGAACCCGCGCCCAGGGTCAGCAGCACGTCGCCGGGCCGCAGCACTTCCGGCAGGGCCTGGGCCAGGGCGTCCAGCGTCTGGAAATACCGTACCGGCGTGGTGGAAACCTGCTGCACGCCCTGCGCCAGACTCTGGCCGGAAACGCCGGGAATGGGTTTTTCCGAAGCCGCGTAAATTTCGGTCAGCAGAACTTCATCCACCTGATCAAAGACCTTGCAGAACTCGCCGAAATGGGCCTGCGTACGGCTGAAGCGGTGCGGCTGGAAGGCCGCCACAATGCGCCTGCCGGGAAAAACCTGGCGGGCCGTGGCCAGGGTGGCCGCGATTTCCGCCGGATGGTGGCCGTAATCGTCCACCACGGTCACGCCGTCCTTTTCGCCCTTGAACTCAAAACGCCGTCCCACGCCCCCGAAACCGCCCAGGCCCCGGGCGCAGCGTTCAAAAGCGATGTCCGCCTCCATGGCCGCGCCGATGGCGGCCAGGGCGTTCAGGATGTTGTGGCGGCCCGGCTGGGGCAGGCTCACCTCGCCCAGTTTTTCGTCTTCGCGCCAGACCTCGAAGCGGCTGCGCAGCCCGCTTTCCAGGGGCACGGCGCGCAAATGGTTGTCCGCTGCGAAGCCGTAGGTCAGCACCGGACGCTTGACGCGCGGCAACAGGGCGCGCACGCCCGGGTCGTCGCCGCAGACCACATTGATGCCGTAGAAAGGCACATTGTTCATGAACTGCACAAAGGCCGCGTCAATGGCCTCGCGGCTTTTGTAATGATCCAGATGATCCTCGTCCACATTGGTGACCACATTGATGATGGGCAGCAGACAGAGAAAGGAGCCGTCGGATTCGTCGGCCTCGGCGATAAGGTAGTCTCCGTGGCCCAGATGGGCATTGGTGCCGTAGACATTGAGGCGGCCGCCGATGATCACCGTGGGGTCCAGCCCGGCGGTGTCAAAGATGGAGGCGGTCAGCGAGGTGGTGGTGGTCTTGCCGTGGGTCCCCGCAATGGCTATGCCCTGCCGCAGGCGCATGAGTTCGGCCAGCATTTCGGCGCGCGGGATGATGGCGATGTTCCTGCGGCGGCCTTCCACCAGTTCGGGATTGTCGTCGCCGATGGCTGTGGATTTGACCAGCACCTGCACGTCGCCCACGTTTTCGGCGGCGTGGCCCACGGCCACGCGCGCGCCCAGCTCGCGCAGATGCCTGACCACCGCCGAATCGCTCAGATCCGAGCCGGAAATCTCGTAGCCCTGATTGAGCAGCACCTCGGCAATGCCGCTCATGCCCGCGCCGCCGATGCCCACCATGTGAATGTGCCGGATTTTGCTGTTCATATCTTAAGCCTTTAGAAAAAATCTAGATATTTTGCGGAGATACCTCCGCCTTCAAAAATGTTTCACGCGAACTGTAACGTTCAAAATATTCCAGGGAAGCGCTGATTAATGAAAATTTTTGTTCTCTGCCAAGGACGGCGAACCCCGGGCGGAACGAAGTGTATCAAGACATACATGAGTTTCGCACGGAGTGAGCCGGACGCAGGCAGTGGACAAAAAAACCATTAATCAGTGTTTCCCTAAGCTCGCCCGGCGGCCACCTCGGCCAACACATCGGCCACCCGCGCGGCGGCGTCGGGCCGGGCCGCGTCCAGCGCCGCGCAGGACATGCGCGCGCGGCCTTCGCTGTCGGCCAGCATTTGCGGCAGCACGCGCTCCAGATCCTTGTCCCGCAACTCCCCTTCCGGCACCAGCAGGGCCGCGCCCGCCTTTTCCAGCACCTGGGCGTTGCGGGTCTGATGGTCGTGGACGGCATGGGGAAAAGGCACCAGTACAGCGGGCAGACCGGCGGCGCAGAGTTCGGCCACAGTGCTGGCTCCGGAACGGCACAACGCCAGATCCGCCCAGGCATAGGCCTCGGCCATGTCGTCAATAAAAGCCGTCACGCAGGCCGGATCATACCCGGCCTGGGCATAGGCCGCACGCGTGGCGTCCTTATCCTTGAGGCCGCTCTGGTGACGGATTTCCACTCCGGCCTCCCGCAGTGCGGGCAGAATTTCCGGCAAAAAGGCATTCAGGGCGCGCGCGCCCTGGGAGCCGCCCATGACCAGCAGCCGCCGCGTCCGCCGTTCTCGGGGCCGACGCCCCACCTCGCTCACGGCCCGGCGTACCGGATTGCCGGTGAGCACGCTTTTCTCCGGCGCAAAGCCCCGGGTGCCGGGCAGGGACAGGCAGATCACCCTTGCCAGGCGGGCCAGCGTGCGGTTGCTGATTCCGGCCACGGCATTCTGTTCGTGCAGGATGCCGGGAACGCCCTGAAGACGGGCCGCCAGCATGGGCGCAAAGGCCGCGTAGCCGCCGAAACCGGCCACGGCCTGCGGCCTGAAACGACGCACAATGCCAAGAGCCTTCCAGACCGCCAGGGTCATACGCGCGCCCGCGCCCACGGCCCGCAGTCCACGGCCCAGAAAGCCGCGCACCGGCAGCCCGGCAAAGGGAATCCCGGCCTGGGCGGCCAGACGCTGCTCGGGCCCATAGAGCGAACCCACGAACAGCAGGTCCGCGCGCGGATTCCGCCGCCGAATTTCCTCGGCCACGGCCAGGGCAGGAAAGATGTGGCCGCCGGTGCCCCCGGTGGTCAGGAGGATTTTGTCCACGAGTCGGCCGTCCTTGAAAAGTTCATGAGCAGGCCCACGCAGAGCATGGTAGCCAGCAGGTTACTGCCGCCGTAACTCATCAGCGGCATGGGCACGCCCTTGGGCGGGGCCACGCCCATGACCACGGCCAGATTCATCACCGCGCCCATGACCAGAATGGTGGTGATGCCGAAGGCCGTGAAGCGGTCGCGCAGATTGTGTTGTCCCATGATGATCTTGTAGCAGCGCCAGAACAGCAGGGCAAAAAGGATCATGACCACGGTCACGCCCACAAAGCCCATTTCCTCGGCCAGCACGGCCATGATGAAGTCGTTGTGCGCTTCGGGCAGATAGAACATCTTCTGTTTGCTGGCCCCCACGCCCACGCCGAAAAAGCTGCCCGAGCCGATGGCCAGCAGGGACTGCACCAACTGGTAGCCCGTATTGTGGGCGTCCTGGAAAGGATCCAGAAAAGCCAGCAGGCGGCGCAGCCGGTAGGGAGAGGCAATGGCCAGGGCCATGGCTCCGGCGCAGGCCAGGGCCAGGGAGAAAAAGAGATAGATGAAGCGGGTGCCCCCGGCCACGCACATGAAAAAGAGAATCCCGGCCAGGACAACGGCGCTGCCGAAATCCGGCTGCAGGAGAAGCAGGAAACAGAACAGGCCGGTCACCGCGAAAGGCGGAATGACGCCCCGGCTGAACGTTTTGATCAGCTCCTGCTTGGAGCTCATGAAATAGGCCAGATAGAGCGCCAGGGCGATTTTCACGAACTCCATGGGCTGCACGGAAACGGGACCCAGCGGAATCCAGCGCTTGGCGCCGTTGATGGCCGGGGCAAAGGGCGACAGGGTGATCAGCAAAAGCAGCAGCGAGAAAAACAGGGCCGGATACTGCAATTTGTACAACCACTCGCGCGGCAGCAGGGCCGCGCCCCAGAGGGCCACGCCGCCGCCCGCGGCAAAGAGCAACTGACGCTTGAAAAAGTAGTATTTGTCGCCGTTGACCTGCTCGGCCACAATGCCGCTGGCAGAGAGCACCATGACCAGACCGATGGCCAGGATAGTCAGCATGATGGTGAACAGCCACCAGTCAAAGGGGGTGCCGGGACCCTTTTCCGTAGCCCTGGCAAAGGCGCTGCGGGTTTTGCTCTTCTTGGTTTCGGTAAAACTGTTTTTCATGCCAGTTTGCTCACAATGCGTTTGAAATCGTCGCCACGAGCCATGTAATTGTCGTAAAGGTCAAAACTGGAGGTGGCCGGAGCCAGCAGAACCACGTCGCCCTCTTGGGCGGACGCGGACAGGGCGCGCACGGCCTCTTCCAGAACCGGATGCCAGCTTATGGGCGCAAGGCCCTGCCAGGCTGTTTCAAAGTGTTCGCGGCTCGCGCCGAACAGGGCCACTTCCCTGACCCGCTCCCTGATCAGGCCGCCCAGGGCCGCCAGATCGCCGCCCTTGAACTTGCCGCCGCAGAGCAGCCGCAACGGCCGGTCAAAAGCCTGCAACGCCACTTTGAGGGACGAAACCGTGGTGCACTTGGAATCATTGACATAGAGCACGCCGCAACGCTCGCGCACCAGCTCCAGACGGTGCGGCAAAGGCTTGAAGCGGGCCACCGCGCGGGCGGCGTTGGCTTCGCTGACGCCGAAAAAGCGGCAGGCCTGCCAGGCCGCCTCCTCATTAAATTTGTTGTGCGCGCCCGGCAAGCCGCTTTGCGGAAAACGCTCGCTCGCGCGCACCCAGACCCGGCGGGCCCTGAGATTGAACCCCTGCGCCGGGTCATGCAGATCCGCGCCCAGTACGGCCAAGTCGCCCTCATCCTGGCAACGGAACAGACGGAATTTGGCTTCCGTGTATTCGGCCATGTCCTTGTGATAATCCAGGTGATTGGGCGTAATGTTCAGAAGTACGCCCGCGCGCGGGCAGAAGGTGGAGCAGGCCTGGAGCTGGAAGCTGGAAATCTCCAGCACCAGCACGTCGGCCTTGCGGCCGGAGAGCACGTATTCCGAAAGGGGCGTGCCGATATTGCCGCCCAGAAAAACCGTATAGCCCTGCGCCTGGAGCATGGCGGCGGCCAAGGAAGCCGTGGTGGTCTTGCCGCTGGTGCCGGTGACGGCCAGCACGGGCTCGTCGTCCAGATAGCGCCAGGCCAGTTCCATTTCCGCCAGCACTTCCGGGGCTCCCGGCCGCGTGACATCGCCCAGATACCGGACCAGCTTCGCCACGGGCATGCCGGGGCTGGGCACCACAAAGGCCGCGTGTTCGAACTGTTCCGGGCTGTGCTCGCCCAACCGCACGTCCACGCCCAGCTTGCGCAGGGCGGCGGTCTGTTCCGTCGAAAGCGCGTCGGCGTTGCGGTCCAGCAGGCGCACGCGCGCGCCCTCCCGGCTCAAAAGCCGCGCCGCGGCCAGGCCGGAACGTCCGGCCCCCACAACCACCGCCAATTCGCCGATCTGAATGCGTCTGCCGCGCGTCTTTTCCAGAGCCATGACTTTTTCCTCGCCGTACTACCGCAGTTTCAAAACCGACAATGCCACCAGGCCCAGCAAAATGGACGTAATCCAGAATCGGATGATGATCTTGGATTCCGGCACGCCCTTGAGTTCAAAATGATGGTGCAGAGGGGCCATGCGGAAAATGCGTTTGCCGCCCGTCCAGCGGAAGTAGCCCACCTGCAGAATCACGGAAAGGGTTTCAGCCACGAACATGCCGCCCACCACGGCCAGAACCAGTTCCTGCTTGCAGAGCAAGGCCAGGTAGCCCAACACGCCGCCGATGGAAAGCGAACCCACGTCGCCCATGAAGACCTGGGCCGGATAGGCGTTGAACCACAGAAAGCCCAGACCCGCGCCCACCAGGGCCGCGCAGAAGACCGTCACCTCGCCTACGCCGGGCATGTAGGGCACCAGCAGATAGCCGGAAAAACGCGCGTTGCCCGTGATGTAGATGAAAATGGAAAAAACCAGACAGGCCACAATGGAGGGGCCGATGGCCAGGCCGTCCAGACCGTCGGTGAGGTTCACAGCATTGGAGGCCGCCACCATCACGAAGATGCCGAAAGGCACATAAAACCAGCCCAGATCCGGCGTCCATTCCTTGAAAAAGGGAATGATCAGCTTACTGCTGTAGGAAGGATTGTCGGCCAGCAGCCACATGGCCACAAAAGCCACCAGAATCTGGCCGCCGAATTTGGCTTTGGCGGAAATGCCCTTGTTCTTGTGGTGGCGCAGCTTGGAAAGATCGTCCCAGAGGCCCACGAGCCCGAAGCCCGCGAAAACGAAAAAGGTCTGCCAGATATAGGGATTGGTCAGGTCGGCCCAGAGCAGCAGGCTGACGCCCAACGTGAAAAGCATGAGCAGGCCGCCCATGGTCGGCGTACCGGCCTTGGCCGCATGCGCCGCCACGTCCTCATGGATGTACTGACCGCATTTCAGACGCCGCAGCCAGGCGATGAAACGCGGCCCGATGAGAATGGAAAGCAGCAGAGCCGTAATCAGGGCCGCCATGGAGCGGAAGGTGATGTAGCGGAAGACGTTGAACAGCGTCCATTCCGAAGCGAGAGGGGCCAGAAAATTATAAAACATGTCCGCTCTCCCCTGTCTTGCGTCCCCGCGCTTCCGTTGCCGCCATGGTTGTCATCCCTTCCCGAAATGCCGTCAGCAAAGTTTCCAGCCGGTTGAAATGCGATCCCTTGAAAAACAGCAGGCCGCCGCGCTTTCCGTCCAGCTTGCGCTCCGCAAGCTCCCGCCAGGCCGCCATAAAACTCTCGGGGCCGTCCACCGGCAACCAGGGGCCGTCATAGCCCCCGCGCGCGAGCCCGGCGCGCACCTCGTCCGCGTGCCCGCCCTTCCAGAACACGGCCGACGGTCCGAGATCGGCCAGCAGCCTCCCCAGTTCCTCGTGCAGGGCTTCGGCCACCGCGCCCAGCTCGCCCATTTCGCCCAGCACGGGCACAAAGGCCCGGCCGCGGGCCTGCCCGGCCGCAGTCTCCAACATGCGCCGCATGGACAGGGGATTGGCGTTGTAGGTATCGTCAATGATCTCCCACGCGCCCACACGCTCACGGTTGAAGCGCTGTGGCGGCAACTGTGCCCTGCCGAGCCCCTCGGCTATTTCCGCCGGGCTCAGACCCAGCAGATGCGCGGCCGCCGCTACGGCAATGCTGTTTTCCGCGCCGTAGGCACCCTGAAAAGGAGTGACCGCGTCGCAGCGCACGCCGTCCAGCCAGAGCCGGTACAGGCCGCGGGTCGCGTCCTCCCCGCCCGCTTCGGTCGCGGGGCCAACATAGTCCGCGCGGTATTCGACCTCATGCGCTCCGGCGCTGAAAAAACGCAGTTTCGCGCCCGTGGCCCCGGCCTCGCGCACCAGGTCCGGATAGTCGGCGCTGACCAGGCCCAGGCCGCCCTGAGCCAGATGGGCCAGCAGCCGCGCCTTGTGCCAGGCCACGCCCCTGTCGCCCAGGCCTTCGGTGTGACCGGGGCCCACATTGAGGATCAGGCCCAGATCCGGGCGAATCACCGGGGCCAGCTCGTCCATGTCGCCCGCATGGCTGATGCCCGCCTCAATGACCCAGAAATCTTCATCCCCGTCCGTGTTCAGCACGGTGCAGGGCATGCCGATCTGATTGTTGTGGTTCAGGGCGTTGCGCGCGGTTTTGCCGCGCACGGCCAGCACCTTGGCCAGGGCTTCCTTGAGCGAGGTTTTGCCCGCTGTGCCCGTGACGCCCACCACCTTGGCCCTGGTTTTGCCGCGCCAGAGCGCCGCCAGGCTGCCCAGAGCCCTGACTGTATCTTCCACCAGCAGCACGGGCGCAGCCACATCCGGCAAAGGCCGCGAGGCCAGCACCGCCGCCGCGCCCTGTTCCACGGCCCTGGCCGCGAAATCATGCCCGTCCGCCCGTTCGCCCGGCACGCAGACAAAGAGCGCGCCGGGACGGGCCTCACGGCTGTCCGTAACCACGCACGTCACCATTGTCTCTCCGTTCCGATCTCCGGGGGGAGACATCAGGCCCAAATGTGCCGCCATTTCCGTAGTGCTCAGGCGCAATGCAGCAACTCCCGCACCACTTCCTGATCACTGTAGTGATGCTTGACACCCTGGATGATCTGATAATCCTCATGGCCCTTACCGGCGATCAGCAGGGCATCGTCCTTGCCCAGCATGTCCAGGGCCCTGGCCGTGGCCGCGTGACGGTCCACCTCCACCAGCACTTCACGCGCCTCCTTGAGGCCCGGCAGCACGTCCCGCAGAATGGCCTCCGGCTCCTCGAAGCGCGGATTGTCCGAGGTCAGCACGGCCACGTCCGCATAGCGCGCCACAGCCTCGCCCATGAGCGGGCGCTTGGTTCTGTCGCGGTTGCCGCCGCAGCCGAAGACCGTGATAATCCGCTTGAAACCCGCGCCGCGCAGAGCCTTGAGCACATTGACCAGGGCGTCCGGAGTGTGGGCGTAATCCACAAAAACGTTCAGGCCTTGGGAATTTTCCACCCGCTCCAGCCTGCCGCAGACGCCGGTAAAGCTCTCCAAGGCCTTGAACTGCCCGGGGTCCAGACCCGTTTCCAGAGCCAGGGCCTGCACGGTCAGCAGATTGGAGGCGTTGAACGCGCCCACCAGGGGCGAGCGCAGTTCCCAGGTCCGGCCTTCCAGATGCATGCGCAGACGGCAGCCTTCGGTCCCGGCGGACAACAGTTCGCCCCAGAGGTGCCGCCGCCTGGGCGGGCCCTGTTGCAGGCCGAAGGACAGGGCGCGCGGGCAAAGCTCCAGCAGGCGGCGGCCCCAGGGGTCGTCGGCGTTGACGGCCATGACCTTTTCCGCCCTGGGCAGCTCCAGAAACAGCCTGGCCTTGGTCTTGAAATAGTTTTCCATGTCCTTATGGAAATCAAGATGATCCTGGGTCAGGTTGGTAAAGGCCGCGCCCGCGAAGGGCACGCCGCAGACCCGCTGCTGGTCGATGGCGTGGGAAGAGACTTCCATCACGGCCACGTCCACGCCCGCCGCCTCCATTTGGGCCAGCATGGAATGCACGCGCAGGGGATCCGGCGTGGTCAGGGGCGCGGCTTCACTGTGGCCCGGCCAACGGTAGCTCACCGTGCCCAGCACGCCCACCTTGTGCCCGGCGTCCGTGAACAGGCGTTCCAGCAGATAGGTGCTGGTGGTCTTGCCGTTAGTGCCGGTGACGCCCAGAATCTTGACGCGCGACGCACCCGTGCGCCAGCGGGCCTCGGCCAGACGCCAGAGGGCCTCGCGCGGATCTTCATGATAGACCACGCGGCAGCCTTCGGCCCGGACGGACGCCTGAAGCGCGGCATCCTCCGGCCCGCCGGGGCGGCAGACCACCACGGCGGCCCCGGCCTCCACGGCGGCGGGAATGAAACGCGCTCCGTCCTCATTGACGCCGGGCACGGCCACAAATATGTCGCCCTGCCCCACGACGCGTGAATCCGAACGCACTTCCACGCCGCCGCGACGGCATGCCTCCAGAAGAGCCGCAAAATCCCGCTGCATGCTTACCTCGTTATCCTTGCCGAAGACGACAGCTTCATCTTTCCGACAGCCAAAGAATATAGTCCACGTTCTGTCCGTCCTCGGGCCAGGCCGTTCCGGCGGCCGGGCTCTGGCGCACTACCCGGCTGCCCGACCCCTTGAGTTCGGGCACCACGCCCGCACGGGCGAACAGCTCCACCGCGTTGCGCACGGATTTGCCCATGACGTCCGGCACCCGGCTGGCGGCCTTGGCCAGATGGCCGGGCAGCTGCATGACCGTGGCGCGCTGCGGCGCATCGGCGGTCCTGGCCAGATAGGGCACCTCCAGACCGGCCAGCTTCAGCCCGCGCTGACGGCGGACCGGACCGGCGTCCTTTGTGCCGGAGGCTTCCGCCAGCCTGGTTTCGGAAAGAATGCCGGTATAGGTCAGAGCCCGGCCCGCGATTTCCTTGAACACGGGCGCGGCCACCACGCCGCCGAACTGGTTTCGCGCGGGCTCGTCCACCATGACCAGGATCAGGTAGCGGGGCTTGTCGGCGGGCAGAAAACCCACAAAGGAGGCCAGACGCTTGCTGCCGTAAGTGCCCGTGCGGTGGTCGGCCTTCTGGGCCGTGCCGGTCTTGCCCGCCACTTCCACGCCCTCAATGCGCGCGCGTTTGCCCGTGCCGTCTTTCTCTTCCACCACGTCGCGCATCATATCCATGACTTCGCGCACGGTCTTTTCGCTGAACACGCGTTCATGCGCTTCTTCCACGTTGCCGTCTTCCCTGATCAGCTGCAGGGGCTTGTAGACGCCTCCGTTCAGCAGGGTCAGATAGCCCTGGGCCATTTGCAGGCCCGTGACGGAAATACTCTGGCCGAAGGCCGTGGACATCAAGTCCACTTCACTCCAGTCGCGGGGGATGCGCAGAATGCCCCGGCTTTCGGACACCGGCACGCTGGTGCGCTCGCCGAAGCCCAGGGCGTGCAGATACTTATGAAACACGGGCGCGCCCAGGCTGAGGCCGATCTTGGCCATGCCGATGTTGGAAGAATAGCGCAGCACCTTGCTGGCCGGCAGCATGCCCTGATTGGACGTATCCCGGATGGTGAAGTTTTTGCTGACCCACTTGCCGCGTTCGCAGTCGATGAGCGTATTGGGCGTGACCTTGCGTTCCTGCAGGGCCGCGGCCATCACAAAAGGCTTGAAGGTGGAGCCGGGCTCCAGGGCGTCGGCGGCCAGACGGTTGCGGTAGACCAGCGGTGAGGATTCCCGGTAGGTGTTGGGATTGAAGAAGGGATACTGGGCCCAGGCCAGAATGTCGCCCGTGGGCACGTCCACCACCAGCGCTCCGCTCCAGCGGGCGTCATAATCGCGGGCCGCGCGGGCCACGGCTTCCTCGGCGATGAACTGCATCTGCACGTCAAGGGTCAGGGTCAGATCCTGGCCGCGCGGCTCGGTCTGACCTTCCTCATGCAGATAAAAACGGCGGCCCATGGCGTCGCGCTGCACGATCTGACGGGTGGGAATGCAGCCCAGACGGGCCTCCAGGGAACGCTCGATGCCTTCCAGGCCCTTGTCGTCCAGACCCACAAAGCCCAGCAACTGCCCGGCCATATGCTTGAAGGGATAGACCCGGTCGTATTCCTTGGACAGGCCGATGCCCGAGAGATTAGCCTTGCGCACGGCCTCGGCGGTATAGTCGTCCACCTTGCGCTTGAGCCAGACGAAACGGCGCTTGGTCTTGGAAAGTTCGTCATAGAGCTTCTGGGGCTCCATGCCCAGAATGGGCCCCAGCGTATTCGCCATGACCAGGAAGTCCTCGACTTCCTGCGGCTTGGCATACACCGAGCGGGCTTCGACGCTGCGGGCCAGCACCTGGCCGTTGCGGTCGTAGATCATGCCCCGGCGGCCGGTGACCAGTTCGGAAGCCATGTGCTGGCGGCGGGCCCTGTCGGCCAGACGCGGCCCTTCGACCATCTGCAGATACCAGGCCCGTCCCCAGAGGCCAAACCAGAGCAGACAGAAAATGCAGACCACCGCGTTGATCCGCAGACGCCCCCAGTCCACCTTTTCCATCCAGGCGGCACGGGTGCGCTGGCCTTTTCCGGCACCGGCGTTGCGGTTGACGCGCGGCGCCTTGTCGCGCCGGGGCGTAAAACTGGATCGGTTGCGTTTGCGTGACGAGAACTTGAACATGGTTTCCTCAAAGAAGACACAAGGCCTGAGACGGGGCAGTAAACGGCCAGAGCACTACCACTTGAATGCTCTAATGAATTTCCATACGCCTTACCTGCCCCGGCCTGGGCTCGCGCATGCCGAATTCCTCGGCCCGGCGGCGCAGTTCATAGGGGGAAAGCAGGCGTTCGCGTTCCACTTCCAGCTTGGCGCGCAGGGCACGGCGCTCACGCAGCTCGTTCTGCGCGATATTGATGAAATACGTGGTGTCCATGCGTTCGATATTGCTCCAGACCAGCACAAGGCCCATGACCATGCAGGCCAGAAGGCCCAGGGCCAGAGCCAGTAGCCAGCCCCGGCCACCCCGTTGCTGATTGAGTGGGGCGTTTTTCTTCAGCATCAAACTGCCGCCTCGGCGATTTTTTCCACGGCGCGCAGCTTGGCGCTGCCTGCGCGCGGGTTGACCGCGAGTTCTTCCGACCCGGCCTGCAGCGGTTTTTTATGCAGAATGCGCACTTCCGGCTGATGACGGCAGACGCAGACCGGTACGTGCCGGGGGCAACGGCAGCCCTCGGCCCAGTGGCGCATGGCCTGTTTGACCATGCGGTCCTCCAGGGAATGAAAGGTGATGACCGCCAGGCGACCGCCCACGGGCAGCCAGGCCAGAATCTGATCCAGAAAGCGCCGCAGTTCGCCCAGCTCATCATTGACGGCCATGCGCAAAGCCTGAAAAGTGCGGGTGGCCGGATGCCGCCGGGCCTTGGCCCGCCAGGCGGGCGGATAGGCTTTTTCCACCAGGGCGGCCAGCTCCGCCGTGCTGTCGATGGGCGCTTTCTGCCGGGCCTCCACAATGACCCTGGCGATGCGCCCGGCCTGCGGCTCCTCGCCCAGGGTGGCTATGCACTCCTTGAGCCGGGCGAAACTTTCACGGTTGACCCAGTGCCAGGCCGAGAGCTCGCCGGAATGCTGGTCCATGCGCATGTCCAGCGGGCCGTCGCCGTAAAAACTGAAACCGCGTTCGTTTTCATCCAATTGCAGGGAGGACACGCCGATATCCAGCAGCGCGCCGTCCACCTTGTCCCACTGCAATTCCTTCAGGGCTTCGGCGAACCGGCTGTAGCGGCAGTGGAAAAAATGCGCCCGCCCGCCGAACGGGGCCAGACGCGCACGGGCCAGATCCAGAGCCTGCTCGTCGCGGTCCAGGCCGCAGAGTTCGCTCCCGGGCGCGGCGGACAGCACGGCGGCGGCATGGCCGCCCATGCCCAGGGTGCCGTCCAGATAGCGACCGCCCGCGCGCGGGGCCAGAGCCTCCAGTGTTTCGGCGGGAAGCACCGGCACATGACGCGTCGACGCGCGCTCTTCCGTATCCTGCATGACCTGCGCCATAATTCCGCCCTCGCGGCTTACAAAGAAATATCCACGCCGCTGGCCGCCAGCTCTTCGGACACGTCCTCAAGCTGCAGAGCGTCAAAGCGGTTCTGATCCCAGATTTCAAACTTGCTGAGCATGCCCACCAGCATGACGTCCTTCTGCAGACCGGCTTCACGCATCAGAGACTGCGGAATGCGTACCCTGCCCTGCGGGTCCGGGGCCAGCTCCTGCGCCAGGCCCATGACCTTGGTTTTAAAGTGCGACAGCTTGGGCGAGGGGAAGCGGATACGGCTCAACTGTTCGGTGACGGCCTCCCAGTCGGCGGGCAGATAGGCCACCAGCCGACCGTAAAAAGAGGTCAGCCAGAAAGTGCCCTGTTCACCATCCGCCGCACCCGCGCAGAGCGCCTCGCGGTATTCCGGAGGCAGCATCAGCCGGCCTTTGGGGTCCAGGCTGCGGGAGAGGCTTTTGGTGAAGAGTTTTTGCACAATTTACCACTTTCTTACTTGTTTTTCCCACTTTTTCCCACTTATGCCCCAAGGCTCCGGGGGTGTCAAGCAAGCCCGCTTCAAACGTTCGGTACATACCGCGCCACATTGAAAAAATGTACAAAATCCATACAGGATGCAGAGATGGCCATTCCGCCGCGCGCCCTTGACAATACCCTGGAAAACCCGGATGATTTACTGCAAAAATGCGCCTTGGGCCTTTTGCGTCCATTTCAAAAGCCATTGCCGGGACGCCCGGGAAGGAACGCCATGAGAACAAAAATCGTCGCCACCATCGGTCCGGCTTCCAACAGTAAAGAAAAACTCAAAGCGCTGGCCGAGGCGGGCGTCAGCGTGTTCCGGCTTAATTTTTCCCACGGCGGCGCTTCGGACTTCGTCAACATCATCAAATACATCCGCGAGGTCGAAAAAGAGCTGGGGCGTCCCATCACCATCATGCAGGATCTTTCCGGCCCCAAGATCCGCTTGGGCGTGGTGCCGGAAAACACCATCCAGGTCAGCAAGGGCATGCGGCTGCTGCTGGGCCCCAGCGCCCGGCGCGTGGACGAACTGCCCTACCTGCCCTTTGACCACGACGTTATTCTGGAAAGCCTGGAGCCCGGCGACCGTATGGTGCTGGCCGACGGCGGCCTGCAGTTCATCGTGCGGGAGCGCCGCTCCGACGGACTGGTGCTGCTGGAGGCCGACAACGCCGGTCTGGTGACCTCGCGCAAGGGCCTGGCCCTGCCCGGCAAGGCCACCAAGGTGCGCGCCCTCACCGGCAAGGACAAAAAAGACCTGGCTGACGGCCTGCAACTGGGTGTGGACGCTGTGGCCATCTCCTACGTGCAGACCGCCGACGACGTGCGCGAAGCCAAATCGCTCATCGCGGCCGCCGGACGCCATGTGCCCGTGGTGGTCAAGCTGGAACGCCAGAGCGCGGTGGACAACCTGGACGAAATCCTTCAGGAGACGGATATTGTTATGGTGGCGCGCGGCGATCTGGGCGTGGAATGTCCCCTGCCCCAGCTCCCCGCCCTGCAGAAGCGGATCATCAGCGCCTGCAACAAGGCCTCTAAGCCGGTCATCGTGGCCACGCAGATGCTGCTTTCCATGGTCAACAGCCCCGCGCCCACCCGCGCCGAAACCACGGACGTCGCCAATGCCGTACTGGACGGCGCCGATTGCGTGATGCTTTCCGAAGAAACGGCCATGGGCAACTTCCCGGTGGAAACCGTGCGCTATATGCGCAAGATCACCAATGAGGCCGAAAAGCTGTTGCTGGACAACCGCAAACTGGAAGAGCCGGACGCCGACAAGGGCATCCCCGAATTTCTGGCCTTTTCAGCCTGCCTGCTGGCCGACAAGGCTCATGCCCAGGCCATTGTCTCGCACAGTCTTTCCGGCGGTTCGGCCCGCCAGGTTTCCGCGCGCAGGCCGCCGCAGCGCATTTATGCCCTGACGCCCGACCCGGTGACCATCAAGGCCCTCAATTTCGTCTGGGGCATCACTCCCGTGTTCGTGGACAATCCGGAAGTGGAGCCCAGCCACCTGATCCGGGCCGAGGAATTCATTCATAACTGCCCGGACTTCAAGGCCGACGACTGCGCGGTGATCACCGCCGGTCAGCTCAAGGGGTCCTCGTCCACGCCGCGCGGCACCAATCTCGTCAAAATCTACTGGAAATAACCATGGCTGAGCAAAGCCGGCAGGCCCGCGAGATTCCTCAGAACATCAATGAGGAATACTATCAGATCAGCACCGAGATTCTGGCGAGTTTCCCCAAATACCGCCCGCCGGTGGATCTGTTCAGTTTTCGTGAGGATATCAAGGTCCTGGCCCCCTATTCCAAGAAGGGCGTACGCCTGAGCAACGAGCAGGTGGAGGAAGTGGCCCGGCTCTGCGCCGCGGGCGATCTTTTCGTGTCGCGCTCCGACCACCCCATCTATTCCCGCCACATCGTCAAACAACTTGACCTTGTGCTCCAGGACAACAACCTCAAGGAATCCGAAATCGCGGATATCTGTATCCGCGCGCTGGCCATACGCTATACGGATTTCAGCGACCAGCCGGTCAAGGCGGTGTTTGAGCCGCTGTACCGCGACATTATGGTGGTCACCGAATATCTCTGGCAGGACAGGCACCACGTCAACGCCTTTGTGCGCCGCCTCTTCCGCCGCCACCAGCCCGCCCGCCACGCCATCAATACCATGTCCGTGGGGCTCTGGCTCTGGCTGCAGATTGTTTCGGATTTCCGCCGCAAGGATCTGGACCGCATGGCCCTGGCCCTTCTGCTGCACGACGTGGGCATGAGCAAGGTGCCGGCTTTTCTGCTCAATAAACAGGGTCCCCTGAAACCCGAAGAGCGGGAAAAAGTGATTCTGCACCCCCTGGTGGGCGTAAAGCTGATGCAGAAAATGGACCTGACCTTTGAAGAACTGTTACGGGCCTGCTTTGAGCACCACGAGCGCCTGGACGGCTCCGGCTATCCGCAAAAGCTCAAAGGCCCCCAGATCAGCAGGGTGGGCCGGATCACGGCCATTGCCGACTCCTTCTCGGCCATGATCTGCGAAAAGCCGTATGGCCAGGCCAAAGAACCGCTGGAAGCCGCGAAGGAGCTGGCGGCGGCCCAGCAGCACTATGACCCGGAACTGACCAATTCGCTCATGTCGGCCTTTGCCACCGAGGGGTTCGGCCAATTCGTGGATATGGACAAGAACGCGGACGAGCCCTTATAGGGCATTTCAAAGTTGAAATGCTCTAACGAGGCCGCGAGAACAGCCTCGCGCTACGATGCCGTAAGCGCAATTTATTTGCGCTGTTGCCTTCTCCCGTTAGCGAATCTTCGAGCTTTACGGACGAGGACAGCATAGCTGAGCGGCGGAGTAAGCGTATCTTTAATTGGGGAATGTGCGGCATTTCAAAGCTAATCTGCTCTGGAACCGTCACACAGTATATTGCCGCGGCCCGTTCGCCGCAAACGAGCCTGCGGGGCCGACGGACAAAGCAGTGCCGGGCGAGAGATCCTGCCACACGCTGTCGACAGGCGGCAAACTCAAAAACAGAATGCTCCGGGATGCCTGCCTGACGGTGGGCATCCTTGTTTTCGGGTTCGCGCATCCCGCGTGTCCGCCCGGCCTTCCGATCCTCAAATCCCCATGGGTCTGTCGACACTATAAAATTTTTGTCCGCTCGCAAGGAAGATAAGCCCGCTTTGCGGGAGTGTACTCTTTTGGTGCTCGCTTCAACCGTTGCGACGCAGGAGCTTTAGCCATACAGCTCACAAGTTCGCCTACGGCTAAGGCAAGGCCTTCGGACAACGGCTGCCGCGCGCAGCGAGCGGGCAAAAAGGCATAGTATCAACAGGCTCATGACAATCATCGGCAACATCTTTCAGGAGCACTGATGGACCTCATGGAACTGACCCTGTGGAACGCCTCCCGCGCCAATGTCGACGCCAGCGGTGCGGGAGCCAAGATCCCCTGGGATGAACCGGACTTCAGCCTCAGAATGCTCGAACAGCATCTGAACCAGGAACACGATTGGGCCAGCAGACGCGGCCCGATTATTGCCGCGCATGCGGCCTGGATTGCGGAACAATTGTCCGTTCCTTCCCGGATACTGGATATGGGTTGCGGTCCGGGCCTGTATACCCAGGCCCTGGCCGAACGGGGACATCAGTGCGTCGGCGTGGACTTTTCGCCCGCCTCCATAGAATACGCCCGGCAACGGAGCGCGGACTGTGATCCAAAGCCGGAATATATTCTCGGGGATATCCGCAACTACAGAAGCAATCAAAAATTTGACTGCATCATCATGACCTTTGGCGAGTTCAACGCCTTTATCAGAAAGGATGCCGCACTCCTGCTTGAGCATTGCGCTGAAATGCTGACTGAAAACGGCCTGTTCATACTGGAAGCCCACACCTATGACGCGGTTCGCGCCATGGGTGAAGCCCCGGCCACATGGCAGCGTCACGCAACGGGCCTGTTTTCCGCCGGACCACATCTCTGTCTGCGGGAAAACAGCTGGAACGCTGCTGAAGCAAGTGCGCTTTCGCGCTATTTCATTATTGACGCAGCCGACACAGCAGTACGGCAATACGTTTCTTTCATGCAGGCCTACCGACTTGAAAGCTATACGAAAATGCTCTCGTCGGCGGCCCTGCCCTTACAGCGGATTCTCAGCGAAAAGGTCTGGAGTTCCGGACAGGATTTCTATAATAAGCTGCAAACATTCATCTGCCGGAAAATCTGAACCCGCGTATCCGCAACAATGAGAGTCGCTGATGATCGAACCACAAACCTGGGTGGCCGACGCACTGGCCCGCATGAAAAAAGCCTTCGGCCCGCGCCTTGCGCATCTGGGGCTGCAGGGCAGCTACCGCCGGGGAGAGGCCACCGAAACAAGCGACATTGATCTTGTCGTGCTGCTGGACACAGTGGAACCGGTCGATCTTGATATCTACCGGAGCATCGTGCACGCCTTGCCCGAGGGGCATAAGGCCTGCGGTTTTTGCAGCGGAACCGAGGAATTTTTCCACTGGCCGCGACATGAGCTTTTGCCTTTCAGCATGGACACGGACGATTATTACGGCAGGCTGAAGGATTTCCTTCCGCCCTTGTCACAGGAGGACGCGCGGGCAGGGGCCAAAATCGGCGCATCCGCTCTCCTACACCTACTCACGCACAGCTATCTCTACGCGGAGCCGGAAGCCAGAACCGCTATTCTGAAAGACGCCTACAAGGCCGCCTTTTTCGTCATGCAGGTCGTGTACTACCTTGCCTCGGGACAATACTGCCGCAGTAAAAAAGAGCTGCTCGCCTGTCTGGACGGCGCGGAAAAGGAAATTCTCCAGGCCGGGTTGGATGTCCCGGCCTGGCTGGCCGCCCATACGGAAACACAGGCTTTTGCCCTGCTTCGCGGCTGGTGCGGCGGAGTTCTGACCGGAAATGAAAGCGTGTGAAATGCCCACGCTACCACAAACGGCCACGGAGCAGGGGACATACGTGGTATATATATCCCCGGCCCGTGACCGTCTGTTGACCCGGCCCAAATGGAGCACCAACCCGATGGCCTATCCGGGCGTTATGGGCGTGTCAGTCTGTCGGGTGCTTGTCAAACAGCCTCTAGAGAAATAACTCCGGCTCCCGGCGGGCGGTACACCTGCTTTCCAGCATGGCCCGGATCTTCGCCACATTGGGATCATCAAAATATTTGGCCTCCACCGGGCAGAATTTGACACAGGCGCAACAGCGGATGCAGCCCGCCGCCACCTGATGGGGATCATCCTCGCTGATGACGCCCATGGGGCAGCCCTGAACGCAGATCATGCATTGGGTACAGGCATCCGTGGTTTTGGGTCGGATATCCGTTGCCGGACCGCGCTCCTTGTAAGGCCGGTTGCCCTTGACGGACACGGGCGCGGGATTGCCAGCCGCGATTTTGGCGGAGGCGCGCCGGGCGAAATCCGCCAGCACGCGCTTGTCTTCGGCATCGGGACGACCCGCGCCCACGCCGGGGGCCAGGGAATGCTCGGCGATAAAGGCTCCGGCCGCCGCCACCGTACAGCCCCGCCGCGTGAGCAGATCCACGGCTTCCAGCAGGGCATCGTCATAATCCCGGTTGCCGTACACGGCCGCCACGACCGCCGTCGCACCGTTACCGCGCACACGGGCCAGGGGCGCTTCCAGAAGTTGCGGCACGCGCCCCGCATAGACCGGAAAAGCGAAGACCAGCACATCGCCGGGCGCGCAGCCCAGGCTTTCTTCCCGCTCGGGCGGGAAGGTCAGGTCCCGGATTTTCTGCTCCCCTCCCAATGAGACGGCCAGGCCGTCCGCCAGGGTCCGGGCGATCTCCCGGCTGCTGTGGGTGGGGCTGAAAAAAAGCGTGTGAATAGTCCTGTTCATGCTGCCTCCTGCGGCTGAAGCGGGGATGGGGGGGGAAGAATGGCCGAAACGCCGCCCCGCTCCCGCCCGTAAAACGCAAACGGGCCGGAAAATCCGGCCCGCTGTTCAGTTTTGTTCAGGCATACGCCGCGCGGCGTTGCCCTGGCGAGTATCCGCAACTACCAGCGGTAATTTTTATCCTGCTGATGTCCCACAATGCCGCCGGCCAGCGCGCCCACACCGGCGCCGGCCAACGCGCCCCAACCGGCGGCTCCGCCGGAAATGGCCGCGATGCCCGCACCGCCCAGCGCGCCCAGGGCCGCGCCGCTGGCGACGCCCTGCTGGGTGCGGCTCATATTTGTGCAGCCGATGCCGGTGGCGAACATCATGGCCATCAGACCCACAATCAAAACTTTTTTCATAACTTTTCTCCTGAAAAAGGCTGACGCGAACGTCAGTTACAGGCGGCTACTTCGCGGCGGCAACGCGCGGCGCGATAAGTTCATTCCAGATAACGCTCAACACAGGCCGGTCAAGGCTCTTGGGATTGGCCGCGTACCATGCGTCCACCATCTTGATGATCTCAGTGCGGTTGACGTCCCTGAAGGCCTTCATCCAGCCCTTTTCAAAGGGCGACAGCGTATACACGGGACGTTTGCCTGCCTTGGCGGACTTTTCCGTCATCTTGGCGTTGACGAAATATTCCACGGTAATGGCCGACTCCACGCCAAACAGAAAAGCGGCCTTGTTGGACTCGGTGGTTTTTTCCCAGACAGCGCCGGTGAACTGGTCCACCGGATTGCCGGTCATGCCCGCGGCAGCATTATTTTCGGCCGCCTGCACGTTGACGCAGGCCAAGGCAAGAACCAGAGCCAGCCCAAGGCTCAGAATTGATTTTTTCACGCGAAGCTCCTTTTATGTTGCGATCGTCGGCGGCCTTGGGGCCGCCCCTGCTCTCCGGCTGCCTGCGGCCGCTGGGGGAGCATCCTGCTATCCCATTGTAGATTTTAGTATAGCCTCAACGGCCAGGCCATATCAAGAGATTTCCAGTGCCGGAGGCTCAGGCCCCCACGGCATTGCCGATCATTTCCCGGAAACGGCTGAAAAGATAATTGCCGTCGCGCGGGCCCGCCGCCGCCTCGGGATGGTACTGCAGGCTCATGACCGGCAGCGTCTTGTGGCGCAGGCCTTCCAGGGTGTGGTCATTGAGATTGACGTGGGTGGCTTCCACATCGGGCACGCCGTCCAGCACCACATGGAAACCGTGGTTCTGGGAGGAGATTTCAATGCGGCCGGTGGTCAGATCCTTGACAGGATGGTTGCAGCCGTGGTGCCCGAACTTGAGTTTGTCCGTGGTGCCGCCCAGGGCATGGCCGATGAGCTGATGGCCCAGGCAGATGCCCGTGACCGGAAAGATCTTGATCAGATCCCGCACCACGGCGATTTCGTCGGTCAGCGAGGCCGGGTCGCCGGGGCCGTTGGAGAGAAAGACCGCCCGCGCGCCGCTGGCCTTGGCCGCCTGCGCGCTGAAGGTGGGCGGCACGGCCAGGGGTTCGAAGCCCGCCTCGCACAGATGCCGCAGGATGTTCCACTTGATGCCGAAATCATAGACCAGCAGGGGCAGGCCCGTGCCTCGCCAGGCATACGCGCCGTCAGGGCCGAACACAGCCTCCCGGGGCGCGTTGTCGTACCAAGCGTAGGGCTTTTGGGCCGCCACAAAGGGCACCAGGTTGCGGCCTTTCATGGCGGGCAGGGCCAGGGCCTTTTCCCGCAGGGCCCGCGGATCGAACTCGCGGGTGGAGATAACCCCGCGCATGGCCCCGTTGATGCGCAGATGGCGGGTCAGGGCGCGGGTGTCCAGCCCCTCCATGCCCGGCTTCTCATAGCGCTTCAGAAAAGCGGGCAGAGACATGGTGGCCCGCCAGTTGGAGGGCTTTTTGCAGCACTCCTTGACCAGCAAGGCCCCGGCGTGCACTGCGGCGGACTCCATATCCTCGCGGGCGATGCCGTAGTTGCCGATGAGCGGATAGGTCATGCAGACCATCTGCCCGTAATAGGAAGGGTCGGTGAGCACTTCCTGATAGCCGGTCATGCCCGTGGTAAAAATCACTTCCCCGCCGGTTTCAAAATCGCCGGTAAAGGATTTGCCTTCCAGCGTGAACCCGTCTTCCAGCACCAGCAATGCTTTCATAACTTACCCCCGCGCTTCCCGCGCGTAGTATTCCTGCAGGCTTTCCACATGGGTTTCGTCCCGCCGCGAGCCGATGGCCGTGGCCGTGGCCCGGGCCGCCGCGATGGTGGTGCAGTACGGCACCTTGTAGGTCAGGGCCGCGCGCCGGATGGCCTTGGAATCCCTGGCCGTGTGCTTGCCCGAGGCCGTGTTGATGACCAGGTCCACCTCATGGTTGATGAGCAGGTCCACGATATTGGGCCGCCCTTCATAGACCTTGCGCACTTCCTCCACCTCAAGGCCATGCTCGCGCAGCACATTTGCCGTGCCCTGCGTGGCCAGCAGCCGGAAGCCCAGCTTGGCGAACATGGCCGCCACTTCGGGCAGGAAGGGTTTGTCGCGGTCGTTGACCGAGAGGAAGATCTTGCCGCCCTGCGGCAACACCTGGCCCGCGCCCAGCTGGCTTTTGAGAAAAGCATCGCCGAAGTTGGAACCCATGCCCATGACTTCGCCGGTGGAGTGCATTTCCGGTCCCAGGATAATGTCCACGCCGGGGAAGCGCTGGAAGGGCATGACCGCCTCTTTCACGCAGGTGAAACCGCCCTTGCGCATGCTCCAGGGGTCCAGTTCGTCCAGGCTCTTGCCCAGCATGACCTGGGTTGCCAGATACGGCAGGGGCACGCCCGTGGCCTTGGAGACAAAAGGCGCGGTGCGCGAGGCGCGCGGATTGACTTCCAGAATATAGATGTCGTCGCCCTTGATGGCGAACTGAATGTTCATCAGACCCACGACCCTGAGTTCGCGGGCCAGGGCTTCGGCCTGGGCCGCGATGAGCGCCACATGGTCGTAGGAGAGCGAGAAGGAAGGCAGCACGCAGGCCGAGTCGCCGGAATGGATGCCCGCTTCCTCGATATGTTCCATGATCCCGGCCACATAAACTTCCCGGCCGTCGGAAAGGGCGTCCACGTCCACTTCCACGGCGTGTTCCAGGAATTTGTCGATGAGGATGGGATGTTCCGGCTTTTCCGGCACCTGTTCGCGGAAGTAATCGGCCAGTTCGGCGGCATCGTAGACCACGGCCATGGCCCGGCCGCCCAGCACGTAGCTGGGCCGCACCACCACGGGATAGGTGATGCGCTCGGCCACTTCCAGGGCTTCCTCCAGGTCCATGGCCGTGCCGTTGGGCGGCTGCAAAAGCCCCAGTTTCTGAATCAGGGCCTGGAAGCGCTCGCGGTCCTCGGCGCGGTCAATGGCGTCGGGCGAGGTGCCCAGAATGGGCACGCCCGCGCGCATCAGGGGCACGGCCAGGTTCAGCGGGGTCTGGCCGCCGAACTGGACAATGACGCCTTCGGGCTTTTCCTTTTCCACGATGTTCATGACATCCTCGAAGGTCAGGGGCTCGAAGTAGAGCCGGTCCGAAGTGTCATAGTCCGTGGACACGGTTTCCGGGTTGGAGTTGGCCATGATAGCCATGATCCCGGCATCGCGCAGGGCGAAGGAGGCATGGCAGCAGCAGTAGTCGAACTCGATGCCCTGGCCGATGCGGTTGGGCCCGCCGCCCAGAATGAGCACCTTGCGGCAATCCTTGACCGCCAGCTCGTCGCCGGTTTCGTAGGTGGAGTAAAAATAGGGGGTGTAGGCCTCGAATTCCGCGGCGCAGGTGTCCACCAGATAATAGGTGGGCACGATGCCCATTTCCTTGCGCAGACGGCGGATATCGCCTTCGGGCCGCTTCCACATTTCGGAAAGCTGCCGGTCGGAGAAGCCGTATTCCTTGGCTTCGCGCAGCACCACGGCCAGATCGGCATTGGCCGGGGTCATGTCATTGGCCAGGCCGAAATCGCGGATATGGGCCTCCATGTCCACGATGTCCTTGACCTGACGGATAAACCAGGGATCAATGGCCGAAGCCGCGAAGATCTCCTCCTCGCTGATCCCGGCCACCAGGGCCTGGCGCAGGGTGAAGGCGCGGCGCGAATTGGGCCGGTGCAGGGCCTCCAGAATGGCTTCGCGCGAAGGCAGCTCGGCGCGGAAGTTGTAGCCCAGGCCCGGCGCGCCGATTTCCATGGAGCGCAGACCTTTTTGCAGGGCTTCCTTGAACGTGCGGCCGATGCTCATGGCCTCGCCCACGCTCTTCATGGAGGTGGTCAGCTCATCCTTGGCGCCGGGGAATTTCTCAAAGGTGAAGCGCGGGATCTTGACCACGCAGTAGTCGATGGCCGGTTCGAAGCTGGCCACGGTCTCGCGGGTGATGTCGTTGCGCAGCTCGTCAAGGGTATAGCCCACGGCCAGTTTGGCCGCGATCTTGGCGATGGGGAAGCCCGTGGCCTTGGAGGCCAGGGCCGAGGAACGCGACACGCGCGGGTTCATTTCAATGACCACAATGTCGCCGTTTGCCGGATCGACGCCGAACTGCACGTTGCTGCCGCCGGTTTCGACGCCGATCTCACGCATGATGGCGATGGAAGCGTCGCGGATCTTCTGGTATTCCATGTCGGACAAGGTCTGAACCGGGGCCACGGTGATGGAGTCGCCGGTGTGCACGCCCATGGGGTCGAAGTTCTCGATGGAGCAGATGATCACGCAGTTGTCCTTCTGGTCGCGCATGACCTCCATCTCGATTTCCTTCCAGCCCAGCACGCTCTGCTCGATCATGACCTCCGAGGTGGGGCTGGCGGAAAGGCCGCGCGCGGCCACCTCCTCCAGATCCTCCAGATTGTAGGCCACGCCGCCGCCCGTACCGCCCAGGGTAAAGGCCGGGCGCACAATGAGCGGGAAGGGCAGCACATTGCCCAGACGGCGCACGTCGTCCAGATTGCGGGCAATGCCGCTGGCGGGCATTTTCAGGCCGATGTTTTCCATGGCCTCGCGGAAGAGTTCGCGGCTTTCGGCCTTTTCAATGACCTCGGCGCGCGCGCCGATGAGCTCCACCCCGCATTCCGACAAAACGCCGCTCTTGGCAAGTCCAAGAGCGGCGTTCAATGCCGTCTGGCCGCCCAGGGTGGGCAGAAGGGCGTCCGGCCGTTCCTTGCGGATGATGGCCGCCAGAGTGTCCTGTTCAATGGGCTCCACGTAGGTGGCGTCGGCCATCTGCGGATCGGTCATGATGGTTGCCGGATTGGAGTTGACCAGCACCACCTCATAGCCTTCTTCCTTGAGGGCCTTGACGGCCTGGGAACCGGAGTAGTCGAACTCGCAGCCCTGGCCGATGATGATGGGACCCGCGCCGATAACCAGAATTTTGTGTAAATCCGTACGCTTGGGCATGGGGTATTCCTGCGGATTTTAGGAGAGTCAGAAATAATGACAAAGTGCAGCCGTACCGTTGTGGCTCAAAACGATTATTTCTACGTTACGCCTGGCCTGTCAGTCAAGAATTTTCCTCCGGACGCCAGGACCGGGTCAGCCTCGACGCGCCGATCCCAGGGCCAGCGCCGTCTGACGGGCGGCTTCCGCCAGATCTTCCGGCGTATGATCGCTGCGCAGCGTGACCCGCAGCCGGGCGCGCCCCCTGGCCACCGAAGGATAGCGGATGGCCGAAAGAAAATATCCGGCCTCAAAGAGCCGCTCCGCCGCGTTCAGGGCCACGCCCTCGTCGCCCACGAGCAGGGGCACGATGGCGCTTGAGGAATGCGCGTCCATGCCCCGCTCCTTCAGACTGGCGCAAAAAAAGGCCGTATTGTCCCGCAGACGCCGCACGCGCTCAGGCTCCCGGCAGAGGACATCCAGGGCCGCGAGGGCGGCGGCCACGGGCGCGGCCGACAGCGCGGTGGAAAAAATGAAACTGCGCGCGCTGTTTTTCAGATATTCGATGAGCCGCGCCTGGCCGCAGACAAAACCGCCCTCGCTGCCCAGGGCCTTGCTCAAGGTCCCGATGGTCACGTCCGGCGCGGCGGCAAGGCCGAAATGTTCCGCCGTGCCGCGCCCCGTGGCCCCAAGAACGCCGGTGGCGTGCGCCTCGTCGAGCATGGAAAGGAAGCCGTAGCGGTCCGCGATGCGCAACAGTTCCGGCAAGGGAACCACATCCCCGTCCATGCTGAACACCGCGTCGCTGACGATCAGGCCCCGGCGGCCCGCATAACGGCGGGCCTTGGCCTCCAGATCCGCCATGTCATTGTGGCGGTAGACCACGATCTCCGCCCGGCTCTGGCGGCAGCCGTCAATAATGCTGGCATGGTTCAGCTCGTCGCTGAAAATCACGTCGCCCCGGCCGCAGAGGGCCGTGATCACGCCCACATTGGCCATGTAGCCGGTATTGAACAGCAGCGCGGCCTCCGCATGCTTGAACGCCGCCAGACGTCGCTCCAGCTCGCTGTGCAGTTCCAGGCCGCCCGTGGTCAGGCGGGAGCCGCCCGTGCCCGCGCCCCAGGCCACGAGCGCTTCGGCGGCCCCGGCTTTGACCCGCGCGTCATCGGCCAGGCCCAGATAGTCGTTGGAGGCCAGCAGAAGCAGCTCCCGGCCTTCACAGCGCACGCGCGGACCGGGGGCCGAAGCCATGTCCCGGATATGACGGCGCAGGCCGTTTGCGCGCAGGCGCTCCAGGCGTTCGTCCAGAAAAGCCCACTTGTCCGCCCTGCCCGCCTTATCCGTCATGTTCTCCGCATCATCCGGCGGACCGGAAACAGCCGCAACCGCGGAATCGCCCGCGCGAAAAACGGGCGCGTCCGGAAGGCTTTCCACCAGCACCGGCCGCCGCTCGATGAAGTCCAGCGTGGCGGCGAGCCGCTCCCTGGGACCCCGGTACAGGAAAATGCGTCCGCCCTCCGGCGAGCCGGGTTCCTTCATCCTGGCGATGCGCACATAGCCCAGCTCGCGCGAGGCCACATAGCCGGTCACATAATCCGGATCGTCCGAAATGCAGATCTCGGCAAGAATATGGGGCGCATGCGCCACCTTGGTGGCCAGCACCAGGGCTTCCTGATAGTGATTTTTTCCCGACGTGCCGGAAGGCGCGGAAAAAGATGCCGCGTCGGCCCTGTCCATATAGGTGGCGCGGACGCCGCGCGCCCTGTCCGGCTCCAGCCGCTCCAGGCTGTCGGCATCCAGCAGCATGGCCCCGCGCAGGCCGCCCGCCGCGCGCATCAGGGCCAGCACGGCTTCCGGCGCGGGCACGCCCGCCTGCCGCAGCAGTCCGGCCGCCAGACGCAGCCCGGAGGCGGCGTCCGCGCAGTCCAGCGCGCGCACGGGCAGGGCCGACAGGCGCAGGCAGGCGGATTCCGGCACGGCCTCCACCTTGATGTTGATGAAATCGGGGTTTCCCTTGCCGTGGCGCTGGGCGCGGGTCACCAGATCATGGGTTAGCGCGGGCACGCCTTGCGCCCCGACAATGCGCTCCGCCCCGGAAATATGCTCTTCCTCACCCCGAACCTTTCGGCTGGCGCGCATTTTCACGCTGAACAACTGCATGCCGTATCCTGTCCTTGATTCTCATGGCCGCCCGTATCCGGCGCGGCCTGCCCAGCATGCCAGACTTGCCCCGCGCGGTCGAGAGGCCCGGCAAAAGGCCGGACGCAAGCCGGCGCGCAGGGCCTTCAGATATGGCTCACGCGCTCAGGGCTCCCTTCATCCGCATGACATTCCTGCGCGGCGGATTGCCGAACAGGCGCTTGTATTCCCTGATGAATTGCGTCGGGCTTTCGTAGCCCACGGCAAAAGCGGCCTGCGTCACATCGTGCCCGCCGGACAGCATGAGGCGCTGGGCTTCGCTGAGGCGCAGGCGCTTTTGGTACTGCAACGGGCTCAATGTGGTGATCTGCTTGAAATATTTGTGAAAGGTCGATGGAGCCATATTGGTTTGCCCGGCCAGCTTTTCCACCCGCAACGGCTCTTTGTAATTCTCTTTCAGCCAGGATATGGCCCGCGAAATCTGGTTGCCCTGTGAGCCCAGGGTATTGAGGCTGCGCAGAATGCCGCCGAACGGACCCGCAAGCAACCGATAGTGGATTTCATCCAGCAGGAGGTTTTCCATGACAGGAATGTGCTCCGGCGTTTCCGTCAGTTCGAGCAGACGCAAAAACGCATCCAGCAAGCCGGGACCGACAGCCTGCACCGCCGCCCCCCTGGGCGCGGCGTCGCCGGGGGACGGCGGCGGCACCCTGGCCGCAAGGTTCGCAATACGGGCGGCGTCCAGATTCAGCGACATGGACAGGTACGGCTTTTCCTCGCTGGCCTCCATGACGCAACTGGTGACCGGCATGTCCACCCCGGCCACAAAGCAGACATTTTCGCCGTAATGGTACTCATCCCCGCCGATTCTTACCAGCTTCCGGCCCTGGGCCACCACAATGATCACCGGCTGATAAAAGTTGGGCCAGGGATCGGCGCTGCTTGTATTGCAATGCAGCACGAAACCTTTGACCGCTGTGGGATAATTTCCCGCCCCCGGCGCCCCGCCAAGCAGTTTCGCCCTGAGCACGGCCCAGTTCCTGTCCGCATCCACACGTCTGTTTTCCGCCATACAACGCCTCCTTCCTGATCCGTTCTCTCCTCCGCCGCCGTTTCTCGCCGCAACATTTTCCAGGAGAATCAGGCAGATGTGAAAAACTCCGCGCACATGTCTTTTCAGGGACAGCCATATATATTCGTATAATTATCCGGATCACGGATCAAGTGTTTTTCATTCAGCTATAGAGAAACAGGCAGAAAACAGAGAGGAATGTCTCTATCTCCCGGGCCGGGGCGCAGCTATAAGAGCATGCAGCATTTGAAATGCTCGTTTGCGACGGGCAAAGCCCGTCTACTCGCATTTCGCGGCAAGGATTTGTCTGCGAATCCTTGCGGAGCGGCTCACGCATGAAATGCGTCAACCGCTCTGGCGCATCCCATGAAACGCCGTTCGCATCGCGGACATAACCCTGAACACAGGAGAAAACAGATCATGAAAAAAAGACGGCTGGGAAAAAGCGGCCTGGAAGTATCGGCCATCGGCATGGGCTGCATGGGCTTCAGCCACGGCTACGGCGCTGTGCCCTCCGAAGGGGAATCCATCAGGCTTATGCGCAAAGCCTATGACGAATACGGCTGCACCCTGTTCGACACAGCCGAAGTGTATGCGACCTATGCCAATGAAGAGCTGGTGGGCAAGGCGCTGAAGCCCATTCGGGATAACGTGATCCTGACGACAAAGTTCATGCCCGTTTTCCTGCCCGGCCAGAAAATTCCGGAGGGAAAACTCAGCCGGAAAGGACTCAGGAACGCGCTTGAATCCTCTCTGAAACGCCTGCAAACCGAGTATATCGATCTCTACTACGAGCACCGGGTCCCCGAGGACAGCGATCCCGCGGAAGTCGCCTTCTGGATGGGCGAACTCATTCAGGAGGGCAAAATCAGGGCCTGGGGGCAATCCGAACCGACGGCGGAACAGATCCGCATTGCGCACGCCGTAACGCCCCTGGCCGCCGTGCAGAATGAATATTCCCTCATGCAGCGGCGGCCCGAAAAAGAGGTGCTGGCGACCTGCCAGGAACTCGGCATCGGTTTTGAAGCCTACTCTCCCATGGGCGGCGGTTTTCTCAGCGGCAAATACGACAAGGATACGAAGTTTACGGGCGATGACGTGCGGCGCGTCATCACACGATACAGCAGGGAAAACATGGAAGCCAACCAGTCGCTTCTTGACCTGCTGCGGGCCTATGCCGCGGAGAAGCGGGCCACGCCCGCGCAACTCGCCCTGGCCTGGCTGCTGCACAAAAAAGACTTTATCGTGCCCATTCCCGGTATGCGCAAGGACGAACGCCTGGCGGAAAACTTCGGCGCGACGGACGTTGCCCTGTTGCCTGAAGAGCTTGCCGAGATCGACAAGGCCCTGGGCAAGATCGCCATACACGGCGACAGAAAAGACAGCGACATCGTCAAACTGGGTACGGTTCAATCCGTTATTCTCGAATAGCGATGCAACTCTCCGTACAGGAGAGATGATCGGAACATGCACGAAACCGGGCAGAGAATAAACCGGGCGACCTACAGCCCGACGCAAAAAAAAACGGGCCGGACGCGCGTCATATCGCGTCCGGCCTGGAAAACAGCTCACGCCCGAAGGCGGAGATACGGCTTTAGAACTTGGGGAAGAGTTTGGCGTCCACCGGCTTCAGGCCCTTGAGCAGAGCCTTGGCGCTGTCCAGGGAGCTGCCGAGCACCGTGGTCACGGCAAATTCCTTGCCGTTGGAGCCGAACCAGGACCTGCCCTTGCCGGCCCCCTGGCTGAACGAACTCTCAAACAGGCCGTTCTTTTCCACCGGATCGCTGGGCGACATGCCGCCGTTCTTCATATTGGCCACGGTCTGGGTGGCCGCGTCCTTGGCGGACATGCCGTTGGCCACCACCGTGATGGTCACGGCGCTGCCGTCCTTGCCGCTGACGAACAGGGCCATCAAAGCGCCGTTGCCTTCCTGCACGGGCTGGGGCTGGGTCCAGTCAGCGGGCAGGTCAATGCTGAAATATTTGGTTTTCACTTCCGCGGCCTGAGCCGGGGCGGCCAGAGCGACGGCCAGCACGGCGGCCGCGACCAGCAGGGAAATCCTGCCGAAAAACTGCAACATGAAAGTCTCCTTTTACAGAAAAAACAAAAGATTATGACGCGTGACAACGTCCGGCCAGACCTAATACCATCTCTCCCCGCTGGCAAGTAAAAAATCACGGACGACAGGGCCGCCCCGTAACGCCTCCCCGCAGTTCCCGCGCCCGGTGCCGGGACTTGCGCCCCGGTCTTTTTTGGGCAATACTGCTCCCCCGAATCCACAAGGGGGCTCTAGCATGCAAGACGTCAAAAAAGTCGTGCTCGCCTATTCCGGCGGGCTGGATACATCCGTTATTCTCAAATGGCTCATTGAAACCTACCATTGCGAGGTCATCACCTGCACCGCCGACCTGGGCCAGCCCGAGGATCTTTCCGGCGTGGAGGAAAAAGCGCTGAAAACCGGCGCTTCCAAAGCCTATGTGGTTGACCTGCGCGAAGAAATGGCCCGCGACTTCGTCTTCCCCATGATGCGCGGCGCGGCCCGCTACGAAAACCGCTACATGCTGGGCACCTCTATCGCGCGCCCCTGCATCACCAAGGCCCTTATCGACATCGCCCGCAAGGAAGGCGCCGACGCCATCGCGCACGGCGCCACGGGCAAGGGCAATGATCAGGTGCGCTTCGAATTTTCCGCCAAGGCCCTGGCCCCGGAAATCCGGGTCATCGCGCCCTGGCGCGAGTGGGATCTCATGTCCCGCACGGCCCTGACCGCCTTTGCCGAAAAGCACGGCATCTTCATTTCCAAAGAGGCCAAGCGCTACAGCATGGACGCCAACATGCTGCACACTTCGTTTGAGGGCAGCGAACTGGAAAATCCCGGCAACGCGCCGCACGAAATCTGCCACGACCGCTGCGTGCCCGTGGAACAGGCCCCCAACGAACCTGAAATTATCGAAGTGGGCTTTGAGGCGGGCAACCCCGTTTCCGTCAACGGCCGGAAGCTGTCGCCGTACACCATTATCAAAACCCTGGCAGAACTGGCGGGCAAGCACGGCATCGGCCGCGACGACATGGTGGAAAACCGCTATGTGGGCATGAAGTGCCGCGGCGTGTACGAAAATCCGGCGGGCACCCTGCTCTTCGCGCTGCACCGCGACCTGGAAGGCATCTGCATGGACCGCGAACTGCTCGGCATCCGCGACATGCTGGCCGTGCCCTATTCCCACGCCGTATACAACGGCTACTGGTTCTCGCCCGAGCGCGAAGCCATGCAGGCCTTTTTCGACAAGTCGCAGGAGACGGTCACCGGCACCGTGCGCGCCAAGCTCTACAAGGGCGGCGTGTGGCCCCTGGCCCGTACCTCTCCCTACTCGCTCTTCTCCGAGGATCTGGCCACGTTCGAAGGCGGCGACTACGACCACAAGGACGCGGCGGGCTTCATCCGCCTCAACGGCCTGCGCCTGGGCATGTACGCGGCCATCAGAAACAAGATGGCGAAATAGAGCATTCCAACTTTGAAATGCAACGCGTTTCAAAGATAATCCGGTCCAGTCCCGTGCCGGCACGACCGCAAGGCCCCGCTCCCGCTTCGGCACGGGCGGGGCTTTTTTATATTATAACGGAAGCGCTGAGTAATGGTCTTTTTGCCCTCTGCCCGCGCCCGGCTCGCTCCGTGCGAAGGTCGAATATATTTGAATATACTCCCTTCGCCCGGAGTTTCCCGTCCTTGGCAGAGAACAAAAATCTTCATTAATCAGCGCTTCCAGCAATGAGGAACGCACGATGAAAACCAATCAGAGTTGGGGAGGCCGTTTCGCCGAAGGCCCCAAAGAGGCCGTGGCCCGCTATACGGATTCCCAGACCTACGACCGGGCGCTCTACGCCCAGGATATCCGCGCTTCCCGGGCTCACGCCCGCATGCTGGGCCGCCAGGGCGTGATCACCCCGGAAGAGGCGCAAATTCTGGCGGACGGCCTGGACAGGGTGCGCGCCGAGATCGAGTCAGGCGGCTTTGTCTGGAAGCCGGAACTGGAAGACGTGCACATGAACATCGAGGCCCGGCTCACCGAACTGACCGGCGATGTGGGCAAAAAGCTGCACACCGGCCGCAGCCGCAATGATCAGGTGGGTCTGAGCTTCCGCCTTTTCGTAGCCGACAGGCTGGACATCTGGCGGCAGCGCGCCGCCGCGCTCTGTGCCGTGCTGGTCAAACGCGCCGCCGAGCATCAGGGGGACATCCTGCCCGGCTGCACGCATCTGCAGCCCGCCCAGCCCGTGAGCCTGGCCCAGCATCTGCTGGCCTATGCCTGGATGTTCCGGCGCGACGCCCTGCGCCTGACCGACACGCTCAAGCGGGTGCGCATCTCGCCCCTGGGCGCGGCGGCCCTGGCCGGCACCACCTACCCCCTGGACCCGCAGAGCGTGGCCGACGAGGTGGGCTTTGCGGAAATTTACGGCAATTCCATGGACGCCGTATCCGACCGGGATTTCGTACTGGAAGCCCTGTTCGACGGCTCCGCCGCCATGATGCACCTTTCCCGCCTCTGCGAGGAAATCATCCTCTGGGCCAATCCGGCCTTCGGCTTCGTGAAGCTGCCCGACGGCTACGCCACGGGCTCCTCCATCATGCCGCAGAAAAAAAATCCGGACGTGGCCGAACTGATGCGCGGCAAGACCGGCCGGGTCTACGGCGCGCTCACGGGCCTGCTCACGGTCATGAAAGGCCTGCCCCTGGCCTATAACCGCGACATGCAGGAAGACAAGGAAGGCTTCCTGGACGCGGACCGCACGGTGGAATCCTCCCTGCGGCTCATGGCCGGGATGCTGGAGGAACTGACCTTTCGCACGGACCGCATGCGCGAAGCCTGCAAGGCGGGCTTTCTCAACGCCACGGAACTGGCCGACTATCTGGTGGGCAGGGGCCTGCCCTTCCGCGTGGCGCATCATGTCACCGGCCAGGCCGTGGCCGCCGCCGAACGCGAAGGCAAGGGCCTGGAAGACCTCACCCTGCCCGAATTACAGGCCCTGGAACCGCGCATCGACAGCGACGTCTACGCGGTGCTGGATTACGCGGCGGCCGTGCGCCGCCGGGAAACGCCGGGCGGCACGGGTCCTCGCTCCGTGGCGCGTCAGCTGGAACAGCTTGAACTGTGGCTTGCCGAGCAGGAGCAACGATGAGCACGACCGGCTCCGACAAGGCCACGGGTTGGAAAATTCCGTTACTGTTCTGCGCCACGGTGATTCTGATCGTGAGCGTTGTCGCTCTCTGGCGGTATCTGAGCCGCCCGGAGATTCCGACTCTGGAACCGGGCCTGCTGGAACAGGCCCGGGCCCTGCATATCGACCTTGAGGCCGACGCCTGGGGCCGATCTTTCAAAAATCTGCTCGTGGACAGCGCCGCCGGCTTTGCCGGGCACGCCCAGAAAGACGCCAAGGTGGAACTGCTGGCAAGGGAAGCCATGGGATCGGGCCGTTTCGACGGCGCTTGCGCGGCCTCGGCACTTGTTTATAATGATTACAAACGCGACGGCCTGCTGGCGGATATGGTACGCCGCGCGGCCAATGACTGCGCCGACCTGCCCTGGGGCGCCTTTGCCGCCAAAAAGATGAACGGCGCGGGCGTGCGGGTCGACGCCCACGTTCTGCTCAACACTCGCTGGCGCGAATGTGCCGGTCGGACGGCGGACCGCTAGGAGTTATAGCACATAACGCATACGCGCGACCTGCCAACCAACGCCATAAGGAAAGAATCATGCCCGACGCCCTTCAGACGGAACTGACCCGGAAGCCGACGCCTGAGCCGGTTGAAGACACCGCCCGCTGGCCGGAATGGGCGGAAGAGGCGCGTCTGGACGACGAACTGACGGCCAAGGCCTATGAGGCCACGCCGCCTTCCTGCCGGGCCGCCCTGAAAACCGGTCTGGCCCTGGCCCACATGCATTTCGGCCAGAGTCAGGGCTGCCTGCGCGAAGAGCGCCGGGACGGCCATCTGGGCTTCTGGCGGCATAGGGCCTCGTTTCCGGCTCCCTGGGCCGTTCTGGCCTTTACGCCCGAATACGCGGCCGCGGCCCGGTTGACGGCGGCCTGTGCGCCCGCCCTGCTGGCCAACGTGCCCCTGGTGGGCGCGGTCTGTGTGGGCGGCACGCCCCACGGCGCGGCCCTGGTCAGTCTGGAACTCAGCGGCGTGGAAGACATTTTCTGCCTGGACAAAGCCGGACTCTGCGCCCTGCTGGAAGAAAGCCAGCCCGGTCCGGGCCGACTGGTTCTGCTGCACAAGGGGGAACTGGACAGCGTGGCGCACACGGCCCGCGTGCTGGGCCTGCCCTGCTATGAGGAACGCCGGGCTCCGGCCCTGATCCTGCCCGAGCCCGAAGCCTTTGATCTGGATATTCTGTCCTTTGCCCAGGGCGACGCTCTGGAGCAGGCCCTGGAACCCGCGCGTCCCGCCCTGCCCTCGGCCATTTACCTCAGGCCCGAGGCCGCGCGCGGCCACTGCAGGGCCCACCGCCACGGTCCTTTCCGCTATACAGGCTCGCTGGCCCTTTCTCCCGGCTGCGAAGGCTTCTGGCTGCACGAGGATCTCACGCCGGACTTTTTCACGGTTTCACGCCAGGCTTTCGGACCGCTGTAAAAGGAAAAGGCGGGACGCTTTGAACGCCCCGCCCAGACGGACTTGCCGCCGCTACAGCCACGAATCTTTTTCAGGCTTTCATGCCGCGCTTGGAAGCCTTGAGAGGGTTGATTTTCTTCTTGGCATCCCCTTCGCCGATTTTCTTCACCCGATGCTGGTTGGCACTGGTCAGGGCCGCCGTGTCCAGTTGCAGGGCCTCCAACCGAGCGGACATGCCGACGCGGGCCGCGGAATAACGGTTGGGATCCGCCAGACTGCTGTCCAGATATTTCTGCGAGGTGAGGTAAAGCCCTTTCTCGTCAATGGCGAGCAGGTACTGCGCGCCGTTTTCCTCGACGCTTTGAATGACCATGTCCGAGGTGCTTCCGAAACGATTGACCATATGTTCTCCTTGGGCTGAGCATTTCGTAGAGACACACTCTATATAAAATGAAATTCATTTTCAATATGTCAACCCAAGTTAGCTCCCACTGTCCCTACCCTGGCAGAAAAAAGACTTTTTCCGCCCCCCGCGCACCGAGCGACAGACCGTAACGCAGCAGACGTTTTCCCGCGTCAGTCAGGCCGCACGCACGACGGCGCACAGGCCGGCGTGCATTGTGGATCATACCTCCACATTCAGCTTCTGGCCCACGCCGGTGGCCGCGATGCGCAGTTGTTCGGCCATCTCCGTGGATTCCTGCAAGGTTTTGCCGATAATCAGGTTGCTCATGACCTGCTGCGGCGCAATGCCGTCGCGCAACAGTTCCTCGGTGCTCTGGAAGGTGCCGTTGTCCTGTATGGCTTCCATAGGCGCTCCTTCTCCCTGTTCCCCATTTCTCTTTTCGGCATTCCGCCTCAAAACATTAGGCTCCCCGTCCCCTTTTTCGCGAAAATGACAACGTCTTGCGTTCCGGCTGAAACTGGACCATTCTGAAAAAGTATAAGTCATGGCGTCCGCAAAGGGCACGGCAAGGCAAATACTCCGCAGCCGGAACCCCGGCACGGGAATCACCGGCCTGCCGGGCCGACAAGTCAAGCAAGGATGTGCTGTGAACAGGATCAATCTGATATGTCTCGGTGTGCGGGACATAAAAAAATCTTTGGCCTTTTACAAAAATATCGGCTTCAAGACCTATGAAAAAGCGGACCAACCGGTCGTTGTTTTTTTCGACAACCAGGGCAGCAAACTGGAACTCTATCCTCTTGAGGAACTTGCCCGGGACATAGATGCCGAAAATCCGCCGCCGCTTTCACAGGGCGGCTTCGCCGGCATGACCCTGGCCTGCAATATGAAATCCAGAGAGGAAGTCGACGTCTTCATGAAAATGGTCCAAGAGCACGGCGGCGTGATCGCCAAACAGCCAAGGGACGTTTTCTGGGGCGGCTACAGCGGTTACTTCCGGGATCCGGACGGCTATTACTGGGAGGTTGCCTATGGCCCGGACTGGAAATTTGATGCGCAAGACATGCTGCGGATTGAAGACGCGGACTAGTACGGCGTGCCCGCGGGACTCGGAATACCTCATCCGTGGTTAACCTGCTCCAAATACAAAATCACTCTGCCCACGGCAGGAGAGCGAAATGCCCCTGGGGTTTCGCGCCCGCCCTTGCCGTGGGCCTGAAAAAACCGTACCACTGAAGCAACGCCACCCAGCCGGAGCCAGCCATGCCCCCAATCAGCGACATCCGTAATATCGGTATTATCGCCCATATCGACGCGGGCAAGACAACTCTTTCCGAGCGTATGCTGTTCTACAGCCGCAAAATTCACCGTATGGGCGAAGTCCACGACGGTGCGGCCACCATGGACTATATGCCCGAGGAACAGGAACGCGGCATCACCATCACCTCGGCCTGCACCTCCTGCCAGTGGCGGGAGAAAATGATCAATCTCATCGACACGCCCGGGCATGTGGATTTCACCATTGAGGTGGAGCGTTCTCTGCGCGTGCTGGACGGGGCCGTGGGCGTCTTCTGCGCCGTGGGCGGGGTGGAGCCGCAGTCCGAGACGGTCTGGCGGCAGTCCGAGCATTTCGCAGTGCCCAAGATCGCCTTTGTGAACAAGATGGACCGCCTGGGCGCGGATTTCGAAGCCGCGCTGGAGGCCATACGCCGCCGCCTCCAGACCAATGCCGTGGCCGTCACGGCCCCCTTGGGCCAGGGCGAATCCTTTGCCGGGGTGCTGGATCTGATCAGCGGCGAAACCCTGACCTTCGATCCGGCGGACCAGGGCCGCACCGTGCTGCGCGTGCCGTTCAGCCCGCGCGAGGCTACGCTGGCCGCGCCCTGGCGCGAAACCCTGCTGGAAAAACTGGCCGAGGCCGACGACAAATTTCTGGAGCTCTGGATGGAAGGCTCTTTCAGCCGGGAGGATGTCCGCGCCGCCCTGCGCCGCGCCACGCTTTCCCGCGCCCTGACGCCCGTGCTCTGCGGCTCGGCCCTGCGCAATGCGGGTGTTCAGCCCGTACTGGACGCTGTCTGCGACTATCTGCCCTCGCCCCTGGACGTGCCCGCGCCTGTGGGGCGAGATGCGCAAGGCCGCGAAGAAGCCGTGGAGCCGGATCCGGACGCGCCGCCCGTAGCCCTGGTCTTCAAGGTGCTTATGGAAAACGGGCGCAAACTTTCCTTTCTGCGTCTCTATGCCGGGCAAATCAGGGAAGGCGACTCGCTGCGCAATGTGACGCGGAAGAGCGACGACCGCGTGGGGCGCATCTTCCGCCTGCATGCCGACCGGCGCGAACAGCTCGAATCGGCCTCGGCCGGGGAAATCGCGGCGGTGGTGGGCCTGCGCACGGCCCATACCGGCGAAACCTACGCCGCGCGGGCCCGCGAACTCGTGCTGGAATCCATTGAAGCCTACGCCCCGGTGCTCACTCTGGCGCTGGAGCCGCGCAACGCCGATGAGGGCAAAACCCTGGATGAGGCCCTGGCCCGCTATGTGGAGGAGGACCCCACCTTCCAGGTCAGCCTGGACGATGATTCCGGCACGCGCATGATTTCCGGCATGGGCGAACTGCATCTGGACGTGCTGCTGGAGCGCATGCGCCGCGAATACGGCATCAGCCCGCGCGCCGGACAGCCGCAGGTGGTGCTGCGCGAAACCGTGCGCAGGGAAGCCGAGGCTGAAGCCGTCTTCGACAAGGAGTTGGGCAAGGAGCATCACCAGGGAGCGGTGGCCCTGCGCGTGGCCCCCCTGCCCCGCCATACGGGCAATCAGGTGACGGTGGGCGATTTCCTGCCTGCGGATCCGCAGGAGGCCCGTAAAATTCTGCCCCCGGCCCTGCTCCAGGCCGCCTTGGACGGCGTGCGCGACGGCCTGCAAAGCGGCGAGCTGACCGGCTGGCCTCTGGTGGACGTGGCCGTGACCCTGACCAATGTGGAGCGGCGCGAGGGCCTGACCACCATACCGGGCTGTCACATGGCCGCCGGACAGGCTTTGCGCGAGGCACTGTCCAAAGCCGCGCCCGTGGCCCTGGAGCCCGTCATGCGGGTGGAAATCAACGTGCCCGAGGATTTTCTGGGCCCGGCCATCAGCCTGTTCACTGCCGCCGGAGGCAAAGTGGAAGACCTGGAGGACCATGCCGGGCGCAAGCTGCTGCGCGGCACGGCCCCGTTGCGCCGTCTGTTCGGCTTCTCCACCTCCTTGCGCTCGGCCACCCAGGGACGGGCCGGATTGATGCTGGCCTTTGACCGTTTTGATCTGCCCTGAGGCCGCCATGCCCGCATCGCCGGAAAACAGAAATCAGGCCCCCCGCGCCAAGAAAAGCCTGGGCCAGCATTTTTTGCGCCGGGAGGAAATCTGCGACCGTATTGCGGCCCTGCTGCTGCCCCAGGCCGAAGACCGCGTACTGGAAATCGGCCCCGGCCCCGGCGCGCTGACCAGGGCGCTGGAAGCCGCGCCGCACGCCTGCCTGCTGTTGCTGGAAAAGGACCGCCACTGGGCGGCCGAACGGCAGCGCCAGGCCGCTCCGCGCACCCAGGCCGTGCTGACCGACGCCCTGCGCTTCGACTGGCGGCGCATCAGTCCGGAGCACCCGTGGAAAGTCATCGGCAATCTGCCCTATAATGTGGCCTCGCCCCTGATCTGGGATATTGTGTCGCGCGCGGAAGGGCTGAAGCGAGCCGTGTTCATGGTCCAGAAGGAAGTGGGCCAGCGCCTGGCGGCCGCGCCCGGCAACGGCCACTACGGCGCCCTCTCGGTCTGGGTTCAGAGCTACGCCCGCCCGCGTCTGGAATTCGTGGTCGGGCCCGGCGCGTTCAGCCCGCCGCCCAAGGTGGATTCGGCCGTGCTTTCCTTTGAGCCGCTGCCGCCCGAGGCGCAGCCCGCCCATCCCAAGGCCCTGGCCCGCCTGTTGCGGATCTGCTTTCAGCAGCGCCGCAAGCAGCTGGGCGGCATCTTCCGCCGGGCCGGTCTGCCGCAGATGGAAAGGGCTCTGGACCAGGCGGGCCTGGCCCCCAGCCTGCGGCCCGAAGCCTTGAGCACGGATGATTTTCAGCGCCTGTCCTCTTTTTTGGCGCTGAATCTTGACAATCCGCGCTAAAAGAGGTTGAGTTAAGTCCGCTATCATAATGGTATTGCGCGCGGTGGTTTTGCGCCACGGACTTGGGGAGTCAGGCTCGCGGTATCTGTTGGCAAATCTTCAGGAGGATATGCTGATGACTAAAGCTGATCTGGTTGAAAAAATCGCCGCCAAGGCCAATCTGACCAAGGCCGCCGCCGAGCGCGCCCTCAATGCCTTTCTGGCTTCCGTGGAAGACTCGTTGAGCAAGGAAGCCAAACTGACCCTCACCGGTTTCGGCACCTTCGCCGTGGAAAGCCGCAAAGCCCGCCAGGGCCGCAATCCGCGCACCGGCGCCACCTTGACCATTCCCGCCTGCAAAATGGTCAAGTTCCGCCCCGGCAAAATGCTCAAAGACGCCTTGAATTAATTTTTCCCCGCATGCGGCGACACGGCAAGCCCGTACGGGCTTGCCGTTTTTTTCTTGTCCACTGGAAAATGCGCCTTTCCGGACCTTGAGGGCTGTTCAACAATTTTGAAATTGAACCGCTCCAGTGCTTGCTTTTTTTCCAGCCAAGCACTATACAGACTCTTCATATTTTGCAGCGCCGTGCTTTTTACAGCCCGGCCTGTCCGCCGGAGGGGGTGATATTCTTGCCCGGAGTTTTTCTCAACGACGACGATTACAACTTCGACATTGCCTTGCGCCGTTTCAAGAAGCAGGTGGAGAAGGCCGGCATTCTTTCTGAAATGAAGAAGCGCCAGCACTACGAAAAACCGAGCGTCATGCGCAAAAAGAAGAAGGCCGCCGCCCGCAAGCGGTTGATGAAAAAAATCAGAAAAATGAACATGGCCTAGCCCATCCCCACAGCGCGCCATGCCGCGCATTGCGCGGTGCGGTTCCGCTGTCCCGAGGCCATCACGCATTCGGACAGACACTGCGGGAAATCCCTTGGGGATTTCCCGCAGTTTCCGCTTCTTTTCCACTCTTACCCCCGGCACCGCCATGAGCCTATCTGAACAGATCGAGAAAGAATACATCCAGGCCTACAAAGCCAAGGATGCCGTGCGTCTTACCGTGTTGCGGCTTCTGAAAACCGCGGTCAAAAACAAGTTGGTGGACCTTCGGCGGCCCGGCGGCAGCCTTTCCGACGAGGAAATGCTGGACGTCATCATCAAGGAAGGCAAGCAGCGTCAGGATTCCATTGAGCAGTACACCGCCGCCAACCGCGCCGATCTGGCCGAGAAGGAAGCTGCCGAACTGCGAATTTTGCAGGAATACCTGCCCAAAGCCCTCAGCCCCGAGGAACTGGCGGAGATTATCGAGACCACCGTCACCGAGCTTCAGGCCGCCACGCCCAAGGATATGGGCCGGGTGATTTCTGCCGTCATGGGTTCATACAAGGGCCGGGTGGACGGCAAGGCGCTGTCCGAGGCGGTCAAAAAACGGCTCAGCTGAAAACGCGCCTTTTGTCCTCTGGACTGCGTCAGAATGTCGTTTGCAGGCCGGGGTTGCACGGGAAAGTGCTACCCTCGGTCCGCAAGCGACGTCTTCCCTGTCAAAGAACAAAGTCCATGTTTTCAGGGAAACGTTTTGCCGTAGCTCTTTTATTTTTCAATTCCCCTTGGGGGTGTTTCTAGAGCGGATTAACTTTGAAATTTTACAAATTTCAAAGTCGGCATTCCGGCGAAAAATGTGGTTATCGTTGCTACTGCTCCCCGTATGGTTCCGTTGTCGCCAACGGGGACAGCCCTTCGGGCTGCCTTCGGTCGCTTTTCCGGAATCCACGCCGCGCTGCTCTCAATGCCTGTACGCCCTTTGGACTACAGGCACGGCCCTACGGGCCGCCCGTCGGGCCGGTCTTCGCGGCGCGCCTCACCGTGTTCGGCGTTAGAGCATTTCAAAGTTGAAATGCTCTAGTGCTGGCGCAACCCTTATGGCACAAAGAAATCATGATTCATACCCGCACTCTCAGTTCCCTCGAATTCGGCAAGATCACGGAATACCTGGCCGGGCTCTGCTGCTCGGGCGTGGGCCGCGAACGCGCCTTGGCCCTTGCTCCCCTGCCGGACTCCGAGGCCGTGACCCTGGCCGCGCGCCTCTATGAGGAAGCCGCCACCTGGGCCGCCCGCCCCGTGGGCGACGGCGGCAAGGGCTTCAGCCTGGCCACCTTTCCCGATGTCGGCGGCCTGCTGCACGCCGCCGAGCGCCCCCAGTCCCGGCCCGACGCCGACGCCTTCTGGGCTCTGCGCGAAGTGCTGCGCCTGGCCCAGAGCGCGCAGGCCGCCATCAATACGCCCGAGGCCCCGCGCCACTGGCCGCATCTGCTGGAGCTGGCCCAGGCCGCGCCCATGCCCGTGCAGCTCACGGCGGCGTTGAGCCGCTGCATTTCCGACGACGGCCTGATCAGGGACGAAAGCTCGCCGGAACTCTATCGTCTGCGCGGCGAACTGCGCCGCCTGCACCAGAGCTGCATGCGCAAGGTCAAGGATTTCGCCCTGCAGTACAATATGCTGCCCTATCTGCAGGACGAGTTCATGACCCTGTCCTCGGACCGCTATGTGCTGCCGCTCAAGGCCAATTTCAAGGGCCGCATGCAGGGCATCATCCACGACTGGTCCCAGACCGGCGAAACCTGCTATTTCGAGCCCATGTTTCTGGTGGAGATCAACAACCGTCTCCAGGAACTCAAGCATGAGGAGCGCGAGGAGGAGCAGAAGGTACTGGCCTATCTGCGCGACCTGCTGGCCGCCGAACTGCCCGGCGCCTGGGCCGCCCTGGACCTGCTGGCCCGGCTGGACGTGTTGCAGGCCATGCGCCGCCTGGCCGATCTGTATGACGGCCGCTGCATCAGCCTCTCGCCGGTGGAGGAAGGCATCAGTCTGCTGGAGGCCCGCCATCCCCTGCTGGCTCTGGCCCGGAGCAAAAACACGGGCGCGGACAAGACCGCCGCCGCGCCGGTCCGGCCCCTGGACATTCTGCTGCGCCCCGGCGAACGGGCCCTGGTTATCACCGGCGGCAACGCGGGCGGCAAGACAGTCTGCCTGAAAACCCTGGGGCTCGTGGTGGCCATGACCCTCAGCGGCCTGCCCGTGCCCGCGGGCAAGGGGTCGCATCTGCCATGGTTCAACCGCATGGACGCCTTCATCGGCGACGAGCAGAGCCTGGATGACAATGTTTCCACCTTCACGGCCCAGATAGACCATCTGGCCAAGGCCTGGAAGCATCTGGACCAGCACGGTCTCGTGCTGCTGGACGAATTCGGCGCGGGCACGGACCCGGCGCAGGGCGCGGCATTAGCCCAGGCGGTCCTTGACGAATTGCTGGACAAACATACCTTTGTACTGGCAGCCACGCATTTTCCGGCGCTCAAGTCCTACGCCCTGACCCGCGAGGGAGCCAGGGCGGCGTCCATGTTGTTTGATCCGGCCACAAAAAAACCGCTGTTCAAGCTGGCCTACGGCCAGGTAGGGGCCAGCCAGGCTCTGGATGTGGCGCGGGAGCACGGCCTGCCCGAAACCATTGTGCACCGGGCCGAACACTATTTGCTGCAGGACGGCCAGGACGCCACGGCTCTGCTGGGGCGGCTCAACGATCTGGCCGCCCGGCGCGAGGAAGAACTGCTCGTCTTGCGGGCGGAGCAGGAAAAAGCCCGCCATGCCGTGCAGCAAAGCCGCGAGCGCCTGGAAAAGGAACGCGTCCGCCTGCACGAGGAAGTGCGCGGCAAGGCCGCCGAACTGATGCGGGCCTGGAAGGAAGGACGGGCCACGTCCAAGCAGGCCCTGAAGGAAATGTCCCGCCTGCGCGCCTCCCTGGCCCCGGCTGTGGAGCCGGAGACGCAGTCCGTGCTGCCCAAACCGCAGCATTTCACGCCGGGTCAGAACGTGCTGCACAGTGTGTTCAACAAGCGCGGCGTGATCACGGACGTGGATGAACGCCGGGGCCGAGTGCGCCTGGACATGAACAGCGTGAATCTCTGGGCCGAGATGAAGGACCTGCGAGAAAGCGGCGGCCAAGCCCCCCAGGCAGCGCCGCGCAGTGCGGTGAAACGCGGGACCGACGAAAACGCCTCCCTGAGCCTGGATTTGCGCGGCATGCGCGCGGACCAGGCTCTGGCCGAAGTGGAGCGTTTTCTGGACAAGGCCCTGCTGGCCGGTTTTTCCGAGGTGGAAATCGTGCACGGACGCGGCACGGGTGCGCTGCGCCGCGAAGTTCACGAATTTCTGCGCGGCTTTCCGGCCGTGGACCGGTTCGTACTGGCCCCGGAGGACAGGGGCGGGGACGGCATGACTATCGTCACATTTCGTTAACCACTGTCGTTACATGAACCTTTTTGACTGCCGATCGCGTCATCGAGGTTGCCTTTATCCGTAGCGCCGCTGCCCTTCTCTGCAGGCCGCATTGCGGCAGAGGCAAAGGCAAGGCGGCAACGCCGCCGACGGCCGAAGCAAACGCGCTTTTTGCCCCGGTCGGGCATGCTACGGGAAGGGCACTCTTCCATCACAAACAACGCGTTTTCCTTGCCGGAAAGCCAAAAATTCTCAGTGTAAGCGGCAGTACTCGGCAAGCGCCCCACGTGGGTGCCTTTTCCGTTTTCCATTGCTGCGTTGACGGCATTCCCCCGCAACGCTAGACCGGAGCACAGGGCTGCATGCAATCCAAAGACGCCATCCGCGCCATCAAGGAGCGCCTGAACATCGTGGACATTGTGCGCCGCTTTGTGGAGCTCAAACGCAACGGCCCGCGCTGGGTGGCCCCCTGCCCCTTCCACCAGGAAACCAAGCCCTCCTTTTCCGTCAATGAGGAACAGGGCATGTTCTACTGCTTCGGCTGCCACGCCTCCGGGGACATTTTTGATTTCTACGGCCGGATCAACGGCCTGGATTTCAAGGAATGTCTGGAGCAACTGGCCGCCGAGGCCGGGATCACCATTGAACGCGGCCGGAGCAACGCCCGCAGCCAGGGCGAGGAGCGGGAGCGCCGCTCGGGCCGCCAGCAGATGCTGCGCATGTATGAGCTGGCCGCCGGGCATTTCAGCGCTGCCCTGCAAAGCCCGGAAGCCGCCGAATGCCGCGAGTATATCGAAAAGCGCGGCCTGAGCGAGGACATCGTGCAGCGTTTCGGCCTGGGCTGGGCCCGGCGCGAATGGCAGTCTCTGGCCGACGCCCTGCGCCGCGCGGGCTTTGACGCCCGTCTGGCCGTGGAGGCGGGCCTGCTGGGCCAGTCCGGCAACGGCCGGGCCTATGACCGCTTCCGGGGGCGGCTGGTCTTTCCCATCAAGAGCCTTTCCAACCAGATCATCGCCTTCGGCGGACGGATCATCGCCGGAGAGGACGAGGCCAAGTACATTAACAGCTCGGACACGCCCATCTATAAAAAAGGCGAGCATCTCTACGGCCTGGCCCAGGCCCGGCGCGGCATCACCACCAAGGGGCGCGCCCTGCTCACCGAAGGCTACATGGACGTGCTCACCCTGCACCAGTTCGGTTACGACAACGCCGTGGGCGTGCTGGGCACCGCGCTGACGCCGGAGCAGATCAAGCGGCTTTCGGGCTTCGCCTCCCAAATGGTGTTGCTCTTCGACGGAGACCGGGCCGGGCGCAAGGCCGCTCTGCGCTCCTGCGAAATGCTGCTCACGCGCGGCCTGGCCTGCAACGTGGTGCTGATGCCCGAAGGCGAGGACATCGACAGCCTGCTGCGCACCGCCGGGCCCGAGGCTTTTGAGGAATTGCAGGCCAAGGCGCCGGACGGGCTGCGCTTCTGCGTGGACGTGCTCAAGGCCCTGGCCCCGCGCGAAACAGTGGAATGGGCGCGCAACTTCCTGCGCCAGGTGGAATTGCCTGAACTGGTCAGCCCGTATGTCTCGCGGCTGGCCGGGCATTTGCAACTTTCGGAAAACGAGCTGCGCCAGGGCCTGGCCGCCTGGCACAGCCAGAAACAGGACAGCCGGGGCCGCGCCCCGGCGCAAACGGCCAAACCCAGCCTCGCCCGGCAGAACATGCGCGACCGCCAGATTATGATGTACGCGGTGCGCTATCCCGAACGGCTCGACGACCTGCGCGCTCTCGGCGCGGATCTGACCCTCCAGTCGGCCGTTGCCCGGCGGCTCTGGGACAAGATTGAGGAATTGGGGGAAGAAAGCCCCTATCATCTGGACCAACGCGAAAAAAACTTCTGGACCCTCTGCCGGGGGGCTGAAGCCGCGCCCCGCGACAACGGCGACAAGGAACTGGAATTCCTGCGCCGCGACCTGGACGCCTATTACGCCTCGGCGCAAAAATCGTCTGTTTCCGCAGCCTTACGCGAGAATACCGGTACAGGTGACTTTGCGGCTGATTTGGATTATCTTCGCGCACTGCAGGAAACCTTGGAGAAAGGGCATGAGTAATCTTAAAGATATCCAGCAAATACAATCTCTTATCGCCAAGGGCAAAGGCACGGGCTTTCTGACCTTTGAAGAGGTCAACAAGGCTCTGCCCGTGGAAATGAGCACGCCCGAGCAGTTTGAAGAGATTATCGGCATTTTCGAACAGCTGGAAATCGTCATTGTGGATTCCGAAAAGGACGGCAAAAAAATTTCCGCCACCGCCGCCGAAACCGACGACGACGTGAGTGAAGACACGCTGGACCTGACCGAAGACGAGGAATCAGCCGACTACTCCTCCCGCAGCACCGATCCCGTGCGCATGTATCTGCGCGAAATGGGCGCCGTGCCCCTGCTGGATCGCGACGGCGAAGTGGTCATCGCCAAAAAAATCGAAATGGGCGAACAGGACGTGCTCTACGCCCTGGTGGAAGTGCCCGTAGCCGTGGAAGAACTCATCAACGTGGGCGAGGATCTGCGCCAGAACCGCGTCAAGCTCAAGGATGTGGTCAAAACCATTGAAGAAGACGACCCCAGCGAAGACGAGATGAACCAACGCTCGCGGGTCATCCTGCTCCTGGACGAAATCAAGCAGGTCTTCAAGAAAAAACGCAAGATCTACAAGAAGCTGGACGACTGTTGCACCCTGGAACGCCGGGTCACGGCCACCCAGAAGGAAATCATCAGTTTCAAGGAAGAGATCGTCACCCGCCTGCGCGACATCAAGCTGGAAAAGACCCTCATCGACCGGATCATCGAGACGGTGGAAGACTATGTGCGCCAGATGCACAACTGCCAGCGCGATCTTTCGGCCTACATCCTCTCCACGGGCCGCACCCAAGTGGAAATCCAGACCATGTTCGACGGCCTGGAAAAGCGCGAGGTCAATCCCACAGAGGCGGCGCGCGACCTCAAGCTCAGCGTTGACGAGCTCTTTTCCTTCAAGGAAATGATCATCGGCAAGATTGAAATCCTCAAGCGCCTTCAGGAAAAATGCTGCCACAATGTGGGTGACCTGGAAGAAGTGCTCTGGCGCATCAAGCGCGGCAATACCGCGGCCATGCGCGCCAAGCAGGAGCTGATCCGCTCCAACCTGCGTCTGGTGGTTTCCATTGCCAAAAAATACACCAATCGCGGCCTGCAGTTCCTGGATCTGATCCAAGAGGGCAACATCGGCCTGATGAAGGCCGTGGACAAATTCGAGTACCAGCGCGGCTACAAGTTTTCCACCTACGCCACTTGGTGGATCCGCCAGGCCATCACCCGGGCCATCGCGGACCAGGCCCGGACCATCCGCATTCCGGTGCACATGATCGAAACCATCAACAAGCTGATCCGCACCTCGCGCTATCTGGTGCAGGAACTGGGGCGCGACCCCACGCCCGAGGAAATCGCCGAGCGCATGGAATATCCGGTGGAAAAGGTCAAGAAAGTGCTTAAGATAGCCAAGGAGCCCATCTCTCTGGAGACGCCCATCGGCGACGAGGAAGATTCCAGCCTGGGCGATTTCATTGAGGACAAGAAGGCCGTGGCTCCGGCCGAGGAAGTCATCAACACCAAGCTCTCCGAGCAACTGGCCGCCGTGCTGGCGGATCTGACCCCGCGCGAGGAGCAGGTGTTGCGCAAGCGTTTCGGCATTGCGGAAAAGAGCGATCACACCCTTGAGGAAGTGGGCAAGCTCTTCAACGTGACGCGCGAACGCATCCGCCAGATCGAGGCCAAGGCTTTGCGCAAGCTGCGGCATCCGGTGCGGAGTCAGCCTTTGCGCTCCTACTACGAAAACTGATGGCATTTGATTCTTTTTGCCGCTGGCTGTGTTAGGCGGCGCGGCCCGGCTTGGTTACGTAGACAACTGCTTTGGCCGTTGCGACAAAGGAAGCTATGGACAAAGACAGCAACTGGTTACTGCAACTATGTGTGACTAGTTGCTGTCGCCATCCGTAAGCCTCGTGAACTCGGCAACGGCTAGCGCCCGCGCCGGGCCGCTTGCCTGCCGTGCCAGCGACAAAAATTTCTCAAATGCCATTTATTTGCTAAGACGGCACAGGAAAGTAAAATGGCTGCGAGTACAGCGAATTTCAGCAACAGCAAATGGCCCCGCCATGCGGGGAAAGCCGTTCTGCTTCTCCTGCTCTGCTGCCTGCTTCTGCCGTCGGCGGCGCGGGCGGAGGAAGACGCCCTGCCCCAGCCGAAAGGCGTGGTGGCCCGCTGCTTCGACGGTGACACTCTCAAACTTACGGACCGGCGCGTGGTGCGTCTGGCGGGCATCGACACGCCGGAGCTGGGGCGGGACAACAGGAAGCCCCAGTTTTACGCCCGCGAAGCCCGGCAGGAACTGGACGCTCTGGCCAAAGGTCAGAAAGTCCGTCTGTTCGCCGCCGGAGTCAAAAGCAAAGACCGCCACGGCCGCATCGTGGCCGACGTGCGGCTGGAGGACGGCCGGTCCCTGAGCGATCTGATGCTCGAACGGGGCGCGGCCTTTTACTATCCGCATCAGGATCAGAGCCCGCAGTTGCAGGAACGCCTGCGCGGCCTGCAGGAACAGGCCATCAATGCGCGGCGCGGCCTCTGGGCCCATCTGCTCTCCCTGCCCCTGGCGCACCAGAACTACACGGGCAACCGCAATTCCCTGCGCTTTTTTCCGGCGGACTGCCCGGAGGCCCAGCACATCAAACCCCGCAACCGGGTCTATTTCGGCACCCTGATGGACGCCTTTCTGGCGGGCTACGCCCCGGCCAGGGTCTGCCAATTCTGGCCCACCCAGCCATGAGCACCGTTTCCCCCACTCCCCTGCAACAGGAACAGGCCCTGGTCATCTTTTCCGGCGGTCAGGATTCCGCCACCTGCCTGGCCTGGACTCTGAGCCGCTTTGAGCGTGTCCGGACCCTGGGCTTTGACTATGGCCAGCGGCACAACGTGGAACTGGCCTGCCGTCAGCGTCTGCGTGCGGCTCTGGCGGAACTTGATCCGCTCTGGGCCTCCCGTCTGGGACCGGATACCCTGTTGAATGTGGATATTTTCCGCCAGCTGGCCGACACGGCCCTGACCTCCGAGGCCCCCATCGCCGCCGACGGTCCGGGCGGCCTGCCCACCACGTTCGTGCCGGGCCGCAATCTGCTGTTCATCCTGCACGCCGCTGTCTGGGCCTATGCCAAGAATATCCGCCATCTGATCCTGGGCGTCTGCCAGAGCGATTCTTCCGGTTATCCCGATTGCCGCGACGACAGCATCAAGGCCATGCAGGTGGCGCTCAATTGCGGTATGGACAGCCGCTTCGTCCTGCACACGCCGCTGATGTGGCTGAGCAAGCGCGGAGCCTGGGAGTTGGCCGAGTCTCTGGGGGGGACGGCTCTGGTGGACCTGATTCTGGAAGAAAGCCACACCTGTTACGCGGGCGAGCGCGGCCGGCGTTATGACTGGGGCTACGGCTGCGGGGTCTGCCCTGCCTGCCGCCTGCGGGCCTCCGGTTACGCGGCCTACCGGGAAGCGCGGAAAAACGGAGAACGGGGCCGCACGGAGGTCTGATGTCCAAAAAGCAACTCAGCGCGGCCCAAGGCATTGAAGCGGCCTGCATCCTCTTTCAGCTCAACAGCAAAACCGCCGACATCCTGCGTCTGGCTGAAAATGCCGGGCTGCCTTCCGCGTATGCGCACGGGCCGGAACAGGCCCGGCTCTGCGCCGAATGGCGGGCTTTTGTCCACGCCGTGGTCACGGCCGGGCTCATGCAGCACGCACCCAACAGCGTTCTGGCGGGTTATCTGCGGGAAACAGGCAATCTGCTGCGCGCGGCTGAAACGGACGCGCCCGCCGAAAGCAACAATGCCCCAACAGCGGGAACTCTCGTTCAGGCCGACTTTGTGGACGGCCCTTTTGCCGCCTATATGGCTCTGCTGGGGCACGGCGAGCAGGCCGGTTGCCCGGAGCTCTTCTGCCGCCGCCTGGCCGAAGGGGCAGCGCCCGGCGTTGCGGCCGAACCGGCCGCGGATGCCCGCGCCCAGGCCCGTCTGGCCGCTGCCATGGCACTGGTGATCAGCGCCGTGTGGGATAAGCTGGAAGAGTATGAGATCCTGCCCGATTAGGGGCTGTGATCAACACTCCGGAGTGTTGTTTGCCGACGCCAGTAAGGGAACGTGGTGTTGGAGTAGTCGAGGCATCTTACGGCTGCATGCGGCCTTGGAACACACGGTGTTTCAAGGCCGATCTGTTTTTATTCCCCCGCCTTTTCCCCTCAATCCCCGCGCCGGTTCGCTTTTCCGTAACGGCGGATTCCCCGCAGGCCCCGGACCAGGGGCGATTCCCGGTGAAACAGAAAGAGCGGCAGCACGGCCCCGATAACCAGGGCGCACATGATGAAGAAGGTGGTCAGGCTGTTGTAGACGATGCTTACCAGCAGTTCCTGGCGCAGGGGCATGTCCGCTGTGCCCAGAAACTGCATGGTGGCCAGGATGGCCTTATAGGCGAACATGCCCGGAATCATGGGCAGGAGCGCGGGAAAGGCGAACATCTCCGCCGGAATGTGCCAGCGCCGGGTACACGGCATGCTGCACAGCGAGATCAGCAGGGCCGCGCAGAGTGAGGCGCTGGCGATGCCCACACCTTCCCGCATCAGCGCGAAACGGCCCATATGCCCCACGGCGGCCAGTGCTCCGGCCACAAGCACGACCTTCTTGGGCGGGTTGGAAATGACGGCGAACCCCATGGCCGCCACGGCCGCGAAAAAACCGTCCGCCAGCATTGTCAGCAAAGGGGTCACAGCGAACTCACCCCCAGCAGGGCCATGGTCAGGGCCAGCCCCAGAGCGATGCAGGCAATCAGAATACTGGCCTGCACGGCCCGGGCAAAGCCCATCAGCGCATGCCCGTCCATGATGTCCAGCATGGCGTTGATCAGGGGAATGCCCGGGATCAAAAACAGCACGCTGGCCGCCAGAGCGGTCTGCGGCGTCGTGCCCCAATGGAACAGCACGCCCGGCGCGGCCAGCAGGGAGGCGGCGAAGGCGCAGAGAAAGAAGACGATCTTGCCGTCCACGCGCCAGCGCACCAGAAGCTGGCGCAGATAAAAACCCGCCAGGGTGGCGATGAAGACCAGGCCCATGGCCGTGGCGTCGCCTTCAAACAAACGGCAGAAGGCGGCATTGGCGCAGGCCACCAGAATGCGCACCAAAGCCGGATGATAGCGCGGCCCGCTCAGGATGGCGTCGAGACTTTGCCGCGCTTCCTCCAAACTCAGACGCTCGTCCACAATGCGCCAGCCCAGAGCGTTGAGGCCCGCCACCTTCTGGAAGTCCGGCGCACCGGCCTTGATGGAGCCCACCGAGGTACGGCGGTCCCGCCCGTCCGCCGAGGTGACGGAGAGCATCAGATGCTTGGGAAAGACCGCCAGATCCACCGCAAAACCAAAGGCCCCGGCAATGCGCACGGCATTACGGTCCACGCGCGCGGTCTGCGCGCCCAGGGCCAGCAGGGCCGCGCAGAAGACGCGCAGAAAGTCGTTGACCTCCCATGCGCTGGGGGTCTGCGCGACCGGGCCGAGGCTGCCGGAACTTTTGTGCGGGGCACGGGAAAGCGCGGCCGTGGCCGCGCTTTGTTGTGAAGAATCGGACATATCGTGTCTATACTAAAGCAGATTCATTTTGACGGCGGGCAAAGGCCGCCTGCTCACATTTCGTGACAAGGATTTGCAGCTAACAGAGCCGTTGACGCATTTCATGCGTGAATTGCTCTAAACACCTAGGCCGGGCTCTCGTTATCCAGAAACACCCAGTGCAGAATCCGCTTGTGCACACGCAGGCGGTATTCGGCCTGACGCACCAGCCAGGAAGCCGGACTGGAAAGAATCTTCTGGTCCACGGGAATGGCTTCCACGGGCGAAGCGCTGAGCAGCAGGCGCGCGTCGGGATTAGCCTTGCTCATCAGCGCGGCGTCGAGCCGCCAGGAGCCTACATCCTCGGCGCTCATGCCGCCCCGGCAACCGGCAAAGACAAAATTGGCGCCCTTCACGGCTTCCTCCGGCGTTTCCACAAATGTCACCGGGGTTTGCAGCTTGTCCACCACGGCCTTGAGCGGGGCCGGGTCCAAATGCGGGGGCAGGGCCACGCGCAACGCAAAGGGGAAAAAGGCCGTGGCCGCGATGAGGGAATGGAGCGTGCCGTTGGCGCACCCCAGCCAGGAGGCCGTGACGCCCTGCAGATAGCGGGAAGCGCGCAGCATGCAGGCGATGTCGGCCAGGGCATGGGCCGGATGCGCGTCCGGGCTGCCCGCATTGATGACCGGAAAATTCACATTGGCGGTCCGCATGTCCCAGGTGTTCACCGGCAGGCCGTAGGTGTACAGGCAATCCAGATAATAGCCGAAAATCGGCATCAAATGTTCCTGATAGTCATTGAGCTCCATGCGCCAGGTGCCCTGCTCACCCTCATACACTGTAAAGCCGCCCATCTGGCGTACGGCCGCCGTCACGCAGAGGCGCTCGGACAGGGATTGCTGGGCAAAAATCAGCACGGCCACCCGCTCGGTCATGAAGTCGGTGCGCGCCTTGGCATCCGGAGTGCCTATGGCCTGCTGCACCAGCAACCAGCAGGCGTTCTCTCCCAGATCCTTTATGGTCAGTACATGTCTTGGCATTATTTCCTCCCGTGAGGGGCCGGCACGGGCAATATGCCACGGCCGCATACAATTTGAGTGTAGCAAAGGCAGCCCGGCCCTGTCCAGAAGCCGAACAGCAGGAAACAGCACGATTCAGGCAGGTTGGGGAGTGGAGATCGTCTGGCGTCGTATGGAAAAGCGCGGTGTTGGCGCGGGAACGGAACTCTTTTGGTCCACGAGCCGTGACAACTACGCCCGGACGCGGCATGTTGCCCAACCGATCCGCCATCGTCAGGGCAGACGCATCTAATTCCAGGCTTTGCAGGCCTTTTATTTGCCGTGATGATCCGTCAAAACCAGCCTTTTGTGTGCTGGCGGCGTCATCTGGCGCTTTTTGCCGCTCATGTACTTGAGTACAGCTCTGCTCTCGATGCCCGTAAGGCTCGCCCGGCTCGCCAACGGGCACGGCCCTTTGGGCCGCCTTTTTTAGATGCGTCTGCCCTGCTGTCGGGATGCGGGATAGTTGACAGTTTTTGATTTGTTATTCTATAATTATACAAGATGTGCTACTAGACTGTGATTATGTACTAAAATTTTGAAGTACGGAGGCCGCCATGGAAAACGCCCTGGAATTCAAACCGGCAAGTACGCGTTATGATACGGGCAGAAAATTTAACGGCCGCATCATCTGGGGGCAGGATTTTCATTGTCCCCGCCTGCCCGCCTTTGCGGAAGGCGGTTTCGCCCATGGCATTGACGATGCGTATTTTTTCTGCGGCGCATCCGGAATCGGGCTGAGTTCGGTCAATGGAGAAAGTTTCATTTTCCCCTTTGCCGCGCCCGCTGATGGTGAAAATGTGGGCCTTATCGCAACTCCTACCCATGTTTTTGTAACTGTGGGAAGAGATCGCTCGCAATATTCCGCCTGCATCAGTGTCTTTTTCGTCACCAAAGGCGACTGATGTCGGAGTGAAAACGTGTCTTTTATCGGCGTGACGGCATGTATCCTCATCACACGGGCGGGGCCTGCGGCTCCGCCTTTTTCTACCGGTGCGGCGCTGAATAACGCCGTACTGTTCCAGAGAGCGGACACGCGAGGTCGTCTCTGGTTTTCAGTGCGCCGCCTCCGCGCCGTCAGCCTCAGAACGTCCAGGCCAGGCCCATATTGAAGGTATACTGCCGGTAAGTATAGAGCGGGGAGGAGGAGCGGGTGTCCACATACTGCACGCCGGCCTCCGCCTGGAGGCTGGAGGTCAGGTTGTACAGGGCGAACAGCCCGGTACGGCAGACCGTATCCCGGCGGTATTCCTGTTCCAGCACGGTGGCCGGGCCGTCATAGTTTTCGCGGCGTATGCTGGCAAAGGGCAACAGTTGAAATTTGTCCGTAACGTTGAGGCGCAGGCGCAGACTGGCCTCCAGGCCGTGGTAGCTGTAATCGGGGGTGTCCACGGCCGAGCCCAGGGCGCGCATCCCCAGGGTCATCTCATGGCCCGACGAACCCAGCAGCACACGCATGTATTCCCCCACCCACCAGTAGGTGCCGTCGCGGCCGATATCCTGCGTATAGACGCGTTTTTCCAGGGCGGCGCGGGTAATCATCTGCAGGTTGGGCAACACCGCCCAGACGAATGTGCCCTCCGGTCCCAGCACGCTCACGCGCTGGTCCAGGCTCTGGTCGGCCATTTCTCCTTTGATGCGCAGCTCGGCGAGGGTTCTGGAGGACATGTGCCGCAGGCCCAGCGCGGCACGGCCCCAGGAAAAGTCGTTGTTGACGGGCAACTTGGGATTGCCGTTCCAGCGCTTGAAAAAGGCGATGTCCGAAACGAGCCACCAGGGGCTGTCCTCTCCCAGCCGCCAGCCTGTGTCCAGCATGCCGTTGAGGTAGGAACCCCAGCTGTCCACGGCCTTGACCCCGTGCACGGTCAGATTGTCGAAAAGCCCGAGGCTCATCTTGTCCGAGGCCGGGCCCTGATTGGCGTTGGAGTCGTACATGACGCCGCCGCTGATCCGGCCGTGGGCCTGGAAGCGGGATTGGGAATTTTCCAGATTGTCCAGAATGCGGGCAATGCGCGTTGCCGTAAGCGTCGGGTCGTACTGGCGGGCCAGGTCCAGTTCGCGGCGGGCCGCGTCCCTGTCGCCCAGGCGCAGATACACGTCGGCCAGGGAGCGGCGCAGCTTGGCGTCCGCCGGGTAGCGGTCGATGAGTCGCTCAAAGGCCAGCAGGGCCTGGGAATAGCGTCGGGTGCGGGCGGCGGCCAGGGCCAGGCCGTAATTGATCTCGTCATTGTCCGGCTCTTCGCGCAGCAGGCGCATGTAGAGCTGATAGGCCTCCTCGTAGCGGCCTTTGTTGACGAGCGTTTTGGCCTGGGCGCGGCTTTGGTCCAAAGCCAGATGGAGCGCGGGCAACGGCGCCGCCGTTGCCCGCAGAGAAAAGAACAGTAAAAGCACAACCCAGAGCGCGCAGAGATGCGGATGGCGAAGCATACGCCAACGCCACAAGCTTACGGAGAAACCTTGTCGCCGCTACCCACGCCGCTGACCTGACCTCCCGGTATGCCCGGATCACGAACTTCCCAGTGATTTACCTCCACATGGTCATTGTTGATGCTGCCGTTCATGGAGGCGCTGGCGTTGGGATACAGGGAATCGGGTGATGCGGTGAAGTCGCCCACATTAAAGATGCCCCCGGTTACCTGGCCGGTACCATTGGTGCCGGAATAGGTATTGGGGGCCGCGTTGATGCCGATGGCCATCTTGCCGTTATCTATGCCGCCGCTGCCCAGATTGACGTCAAAGCTGAAGCTGCCGCCAATCCCTGAACTCTCGCTGACTCCCTGAAGCCGGCCCTCGTAGCTGGCTTTGAGCGCGCCGGGGTTGTCCACTACACCGGGGGTGAGATCACCGCCGGCAATGACGTCCTCCACGGCGTTCCGCAGAGCCGTGTCATTACCGGCCTGATGCAGCGTGCTTCCGCCCTGGCCGCCCATATCGGAACCGGCGGCACTTTCTCCATTGGAGGCAGCGGGCGTGCCGCTGTCCGCCATTGCCGGAACCGCGGCTTCGGAGGACGGCGCGGACTGCGCGGTTGCGGCCGCCGTGTTGCCCTGAGCGGCATTGCCGGTTGCGGCGGCGGTTTGCGGCGTCTGCGGGGCTTGGCGGGTCTGGCGCGTCACGGTCTGGACAGTGTTCATTTCAGCGGGCGTGGCCGGGCGCAGCACGTTGCCCGTGGCCCCCACTTCCGTGGTCAGACCGGCTTTGGGCATTTCCGTGTGCTGGCCCGTTGCGGTATTGAACACACTGACACTGTGCCCCGCGCCCAATTGGCTGAGGATGAATTTGCTCTGGGAGGGGCTGCGCACGTCGGCGGTCAGGATAGTGCCGCGGATGCCCACCGTGGCGTGCGGCGTGGTGACTTTGAAACCTTCGCGGTTCCGCTCCACCACCTTGCCGGTGACCACCCGGGCCAGGCCCCGGCCCACGCCCAGGGCGAAGTTGGCCTTGGCCGGTCCGCCGAAGCTGAAATCAGCGATATTGACCATGCTGTCCGGTGCCACGGCCACCGTGGTGTCGTCGGCAAAAAGCACTTGCAGTTTGCCGGTGGCGTCGGTACTGACCTGGTCCTCTTTATACAGCGGATCTTTCAGTTTGAGGGGTGTGCGCGCATTCCCGCGCTGCACAAAGGCCCCCGGCGTCACGGCGATGACGCGCGCGGCTTCGGCGGGCCGGGAGGACGCGGCAAAGCCCGGAGCGGCAAGAGACAGGCTGAGACAACAGAATGCTGCCCAGAAAAAGAGACGCTGGATAAACATACATGCCTCCGCGAAGGAGAAGAGTGCATCACGTTTGTTTCGTAGGAAAGAAACGGCAACAAGCCGACATTATTCACGCAAGGCACGATTGAAATGAGTGAATTGCTCTGGTGCCCGTGTAAGCGGACACCCGCGTTCGAGTGCAAGGAAAAACAGCCTGTCAGCGTTGCTGCCGGTATCCATACGGCTCGAGGACTCGCCAACGGCTAACGCTTCCGCGGCACGCGGGCGGCGTGGAGTTTGAAATGTATGACATTTCAAACGTAACATACTGTCAAAGAAGGAACACGCGTAAAACTCCGTCGGTGCCGCATGAAAGCACGGAAACCACGGCCGCAAAGCCGGAACGGACAGTTTTTTTAAGGCCTATACCCGGAACAGTGCCGTGTCAAGGCGGCGTCCCGGACGGCGGGAAACCGGGCTCAAGCCCGATTCCCCGCCGCGCGGCATCAGCTCTGCTTCATTTCCTGGATCAGAAGCGTAAGGCCCTGCGCCTGAGCAGCCAGATCCGAAACGGCCTTGGCCGCTTCGGCCATGGCATCGGCCGTCTGTCGGGACATGTCGTTGACCTGGACGATGGAATGGTTGATTTCTTCGCTGGCCGCCGATTGCTCCTCACTGGCCGTGGCAATGGCGTTGACCTGGTCCGCCGTGCCCTCCACCGTGGAAACAATGGCTTCCAGAGCCTGGCCCGAGGCATTGGCGTATTCCGTGGCCTCTTCGATCCGGGCCACGGCGTCGTCCACCGAGGCCGTGCTCTTTGCCGTGCTTGCCTGAATGGCGCTGATGGCGTTGCCCACATCCTGCGTGGAACTCATGGTCTTTTCAGCCAGTTTGCGCACCTCGTCGGCCACCACGGCAAAGCCGCGCCCGGCGTCGCCCGCGCGGGCGGCCTCAATGGCGGCGTTGAGCGCCAGCAGGTTGGTCTGGTCCGCGATGTCGGAAATCACGTTCATGATCCGGCTGATGGCCTGGGCGTGTTCGTTGAGCTGTACCATGTCGCCTTTGAGCTCCACGGAAACCTGGTGCACCTTGTTGATGCTCTGCAGGGATTTTTCCACAATGCGCGCGCCGTCCTCGGCCTTGGCCTTGGTTTCGGCGGAAGCGCCGGAAGCCGCGCCGGCGTTTCTGGCGACTTCCTGCACGGTGGCGTTCATTTCGTTCATGGCCGTGGCCGCTTCGGAAAGGCGCTGGGCCGACTCCGCCGCGCCCCGGTCGGATTGCTCGATCTGGGCCGAAAGTTCGGTGGAGGCGGAAGAAACCACGCCGGCCACCTCTTCCAGTTTGTCGGCGGCGATCAGCATGGCCTCGGTCTTGGCCTGGGCCTGCTCTCCGGCGGCTTCCGCGCGGCGCATGGCCTCCTCGGCTTTGCGGGATTGTTCCCTGGCGTTTTCCGATTCGCGGCGGGCGGTTTCAATATGGCCCTCCAGGGCTTTGACCATGGCCACAATGGAGCCGTATACGCCGATTCGGGGGCTGCCGTCGTCAATATTGTAGTCGCCGTGTTCCACGCGCATGGCGATGTCGTTCAACTCGCCGGGGTCCTTGCCGAGCTGGCGGATGACGTTGCGCACGATCAACACGATCAGCACGATTGCGGCAAGGATGGCCGCGATGGTCAGGCCGATGCCGATGTTCCGGGCCTGCGCGTAGACCTCGTCGCCCCGGCGGTTGACCATGTCGGCGTTGTCGGTGGCGTAGGCCACCAGGGCATTGATGGTGTCGCAGAGTTCGAGATATTCCTTGTTCGATTCATTGATCAGGAAATTCACGGCCTGCTCGTTTTTCTGCTCCCGCGACATGGTGAGCATTTTGTCCGAGCTGGCGAAGTAGTCCCGGCTTTCCTTCTTGACGTTATCCAGCTTTTCCCTGCCTTCCGGGGTGTGGATCAGGCCTTGCAGGGTATTGAGATACGCGGAGAGCTTTTCCCGCCCTTGGGTGATTTCCTTGTCAATGCGGGCGATGACCGCCGGGTCCGTGGCGTAGACGTGCCGCACTTCGGCAATGCGGTGTTCCGACATGTCGTTGTTATATTGACCGGCCACACTGATGGTGGGGATGTTGCGGTGGGCCAGGGTGGTGACGAAATCGTTGACCCTGTCCAGTTCCATCAGCAAAAAGCCCGCCAGAATTGTCATCAGGACCGTCAGTACGGCCATGCTCAAACAGATTTTTGTCGACAGCTTCATGGCTGTTCCTCGCTAGAGTATATTTTATTGGGATATAGTGCCTTTTCAGCCGGGAAAGCGTGCGCTTCCCGCTGCGCATCTTCTCCATCGGTCGGAAACGGTCTTTTTTATTTGCGGTGTTCACAAATGGCCGCATGTCCCGCCCGGATATCAGAGCATTTATCGCTTGAAACGCTCCAAAAACAAAAAACACGGACGCATGGTCCGTGTTGTGCATGAATTTTCATAAAGACAAACAACCAGCCTCAGCCCGCCCCGGCGCTCGCCGCGCAAGGCTGTTCGCGCCGTTTTTTTCTTCGGCGTCTCTTGCTGGATACCACAGCGCCTACCGCAAGACAACGGCATCCCTTAGCGGCCGGCCCGCGCGTGGATTCCATAAAAAACCCGCTGAAGTGAAACCTCAACGGACGCATAGGAGTCGAATATACAAGTTATTACATTACTATTATAAAATAAAATCATTCAATTTTTCTTTTATACCAACATATTCTATTGCTTCCCACGTTGCGGGAACACTCCCCGCCGTATGGTTGATTTTGTAAAATAACCCCTTAGAACCGGTCATAGGCGTCTGTTTTGTTGTGGGGAGTGGTCATCTGCTTACTCCTCACAAATATTCACCCAAGCGCGGATAGCCGGTGCGCGCCCAAGCGCTGTACTCCAGCGCTCCGAGTACCTTCGCCATATCGTCGGAATCAATACCGTCGGCGCTGGACTTGCTCAGGATAGCGGTGAGGGCGCAAAATGGGTCCAGAGCTTTTGCCAGAGTTTCCCTGTCGATGCCGCACGGTAGCGAATTTTCATCATTCTCCTTGTGCCGCCGGATCTCCCTGCCAATCAGCCCGGCGATGCTGAATGTTGTGGCATTACCGGGAATAAAGTTTTTCGAAGCGTCAGATTCTAAAAGCTCTGTTTTTTTGAAACTCGTTTTCAGCAAAATCCATAATGGCTTGAAGATGGGGATATTCTTTTGTTTCGCTCACTGCTCGCACTCCTTTGTGGGCTCGGGATGATGTTTTTCCAGGAGCTGCATAAGCGTGTACGCGCCGTAGCCGCCGACCCTCTGAATTTCTAATTCCTTGCGCGCGCCATGTACCATCAAGCCAAGGAGGTTGCCGACGCTTCGGCAAAATTCCGCATCTCCCTTGGAGAAGCCCCCTTCATCCTCATCATGAACGGTGGCTAACAAGCCGGCCAGCAACCCAAAGGGATTGATGATTTTTCCGTCTATGCTTGTGGCCATGTCAGCGCGAGCTTCGTCTTCGGCTTTGGCAATGGCTCTGTTTCGCTCTATTTCGGCGGGAGTGGGGTTGGTGGACTCGATAGCGTCGATGGCGATGGAGACTCGTGCGTCCTCGCTGTACGGGGTGCGCTCAGAAGCTGTCTTTCCGGTGTCCATTATGCGCACACCTCCGGCGTAGCGGTTTGAAGCAGGGGGAGCAGAGTTTTAGCCTGTGCGATAAGGTGCGTCAGAGCAGAGGCGACCTGTCGCATGTCGTCGGTGGGCAGGGAGGCTTGCCGGTTTTTGTGAACAACCTTGCCGGTAGGTCCGATGGTCAGAGCAGAGAGAAAGGCCACAGCTTCATCCATTCTGGACTCGGGAAGAAGCCGGTGCTGCGGGATGGAGAAATTCCGGTTGAAAGCCGTCCAGACGGACATGCGGGCTTTCCATGCCAGGGCGGCCGGAACGTGGGTCAGCTTGGCGAGCAGCAGTTCGGCAAGCTGTTCTCGTCGCGCCCTGGGGAGAACCTTGATCTGGAGGAAGGGGGCGAGGACGGCGACGGGTTGGGGAGCGCGAAGGGCCTCCATTGCCTTGCGTTCGCATGCGATAAAGTAGCGCCGCGCCATGCGACCGATTTCGTTGTTTTCGATCATCGCCAACTCTTTGCCCATGTTCAAGGAAAGCGTGTATTCAATGGGTTGCTGTAACCCCTTGAAATCTCCGCTCGTCTTTTTTGGCGAGCATGAAATTATTGAACTTTTTTCAAAGTCCTCTCCCTCGACAAATCCATATTTGTCAATCCGCGCCTTAATCCAATGTGAAAACTCCCTTTTGACTTGCAGAGACGTATGCAAACGTCGGGCGTCAACGGTAAGTTGTCGAACGTCGCCAATGGAATCCGGGCTGATTGGAATAAGATCGTGATTAAGCATGATGCACCTCGACAATTTTAGGGGTTGGAAACAAAAAAGGCAGAACAACGCTCCCCGGCTTATCGAAGGCCGCCGGGGCCTCTCGGACACCCGGACGTTGTTCCGCCAATATGTAACCAACACCCGTTGAGGCGCTTTGGTGGCAGAAACAAGAAAGACCGCTCTTTTCACGCTGTGGGGCAACGCAAAGGCGACGGCTACGCCTTCGATAATTAGGGAAGTCCAGCATGCCTTCCACCGTCGAGGCTGTCAGGGGGGCCGTCCGGGCGCTGAGGGTCGTGAGTTTTACGACCCTCCTCATGTGTTGTGCGCAATGATGTCTCATAGTGCCCTCCCTACCAGCCGGCCGCGGCAAACAGCGTAACGGGAAAGTCGATCCCGGCAGCTACGCCGTAATCATCTTCTTCCGCCTCGGGCATATAGCGGCGTATAACCTGGACCACAGTACAGGCGTCGCCGTCGTTGGTGTAATCGGTGACGCAGCTCTCAATCTCGTCCAGGCTGCGGGCCGGGCCGTTGAAGTCGCCGTCATCGGTCAGATTGTAATAGCCGGGGGCAAGCTCTTCGATCTGCTCGCGGCGAGTATCCAGCAAATGCCGGAGGCGGAGGTTTTCCGATTCAAGCTGTCGGATGCGCTCGTGAGCCTTCAGCAGGGAAGGGGGAATTGACGATTCCGCAGGGGTGTGGGAACTTGCCGTAGCCATTATTCGCGCCTCGCTAGTGTGGTTGATGGTTTGCCCGGTTGGTGTTCCAGCACCGCCGGGCGCTTTTATTTTTCGCCCTTGCTAATCCGCCTTATGGCTTCTCTCGCACCTTCCTACTGACCCGCGTCCCCCGTATAGGGCTCCGCGTCGTTCGGGGCTCTGGAATCCTGCCCGGCGGGTTGCCGCTGGGGTTGAGCTTGGCACTCTGCCTGCTGGCGCTGTGACGAGCCTGTTTCCCCGTTGGCAATGTCATATTGCGTAATCGTAAAAATAAAGTCAATATAAATTTGTTTTTTCGTAAAAATGATATAAAAATCACGCCGGGAATTTCGGCGTGATGGCGGCCCGGTCAGCGGGCGTAAATTAAGGAGGACGAAGATGGGCGCAGAAACGAAAGCACCTCGGGTGAGGGGCGGAAAGGAGGAATGATGAAACTGGATCAGTTTATGAGAACGCTGAAAGAAACAGCGGCTTATGTGCGGCAGGGAGAGGGGGAAGAACGAAGGGACGGCATTGCTTGCCAGTTATGCCTGACTGCTGATGGTGAGGTCAGCAGCGAACAGACAGCCATCACCATCAGCTTTTTTGTGCGGGGCGCTATCTAAGGCCGATGTTTTTCGGCAATCGCATTTGAGTATCCTACGATTTTCTTTGCTTTCAATGTAGGCTGCCAAGAGTGCACAGACGCCTTCAACCTGAAATCGACAGGAAGGTTCTTTGCATTCCCAAAAGGCTCCCATTGGGACTTGATTCTGTTTGTTGACCAGTGGGCAGGTACGCATACTGTACATAGAAAATTCTCCTGATTAAAAATTGTCGGATACCCTTTCATATCAGGAGGCCCGGCCTTGGGGCAAACTCGGGGCCGGGCACAAAAGCCCCTCGGGAGAGGGGCTTAATTTCTATTGTGAGACACGCTTTAAAGCCAGTTCAATTAATCGTGGTGGAAAGTATTTTAATTTTCGATCTCCCCATCCTTCTTGATTATCTTTCCATTTTGCTAGTGCATCTATAATCTTTTCCTGTTCGGGTTCAACATGGTCATGAACAATAAGCCAATGGACTGTGGCTAGCAACTCGAGCCCAAGTGGGTTTTCAAAGCCCATAAATATCTTGTCAATTTTTTCAAGCGCAGCTTCGTAGTTATCTGGCAGAACAGTATTTTTCGCAACCTTTGCTGCAGGTAGTAAGGAAAATGTTTCAAATGCCTTTCGTGTTCCATCGCCAAAACCGTCAATCCAGATGCCCTCCATGTCGCCAAGAATATGTCCCATGTTACGAGCCCACGGACCATATTTCCAAGCTTTAAAGTCTAGGCGCAGATCAGCTCCGCAAGCGCATTGGAGCAAATAGCCAAGCTTGTGAGCTTCAACAAAGGTAATTTCAACAGAAGGGACAAGATTCATATATTTTTCAAAGCAACGAAGGAAAAGCGCTTTTGCATTTGTCATCTTTGTCCTAGTGCTGACGACAGGTGATGGATTTTTGCCCTTAAGAGGTGCAAAAACTATAATATCTGCTGCATCAAAGTCTGAAAATGTCATGTCTATTTCGCGCTTAACAATGTTCCAAGAGAGTCCACCAAGGCCGCAGCCCAACGGTGGAATGGCAACACTTGTTATTCCAAGGGACACTATTTCTTTTTTGAGAGCCTGTAAACCAGAAACAATATCTTCAATTTTGCTTTTATTTCGCCATGAGACTTTGGTGGGAAAATTGATGAGATATTTAAGACCTTCAAGGCCATTGTAGGGTACTATAAACATTTTGCCTATTTTGACTTCGTTGCGCTTGCAAGCAGCGGCATAAGCTAGAAAGTTTTCAGGAAAGCGCCTTTTAAATTGAAGCGCTAACCCTTTGCCCATTATTCCTTCAGTATTGACCGTATTCACTAGAGCCATTGCGTCAGAAGCGAAGATGTCGCCATTTGTATATTTCAGCATGGCAATCTCCTCAAAAATACCAATCATTTTTTACTATTACGTCTTTGCGTTGTGATTCACACATCATATCATAAACTTTAACTTTTGCTGCTTCATTATAAACGGCGACACCTAAAAAGTCATCCCATGCTACTCGTTCGTAAACTAGGAATTCTGCCATCCTGCGTTCCATTCTGTCAGGATATGCATCTGTATTATTCCAATATTGTGTAGAAAATATTTCCCAAGATAACTCTTTTTCAAGGTCTTCAACTGTTTCAAAAAAACTGGTATCGTTTTTTGCTGCATTCATATTGCTACAACACCATTTATATTTAGGTATTAAGTCATGCGCATTTGCAACAAGATATATTGTTTCATCATTTTTAATGATATCATTTTTAAATTGTGTATACATCATTGGGGATCGAGGAGCAAAATAAAATGGGACATAATTCGCAACATATCCACCGAATGGGACAGACATTGTCTTTCGTCTGTTTTTTATTTCTACATTTCCTATATTTTTATATTTATCACAGTCAATACTAGCGTCGGCCCATAATCCTTCATTGAGGATAGCGGGGAAATTATCCACATGGGTGAAATGGAATATAAATACTTTTTTTGCGTTATACGCCATGTTCTCACTTCTCCCGCACGTCCGCCCAGGCCCAGATTACCCTGCCCACAATGGCCTTGTCCCAGTCGTCACAGAAGTCTTGCTTCAGGCTGTAAATCATAGGCGGCCATTTTGACCCGTTATCGCTGTAATAGGTGACCTGGAAGTCATCTTTTCGTTCTGTGACACTGACGCGCTTGACCATGCCTGACCCGTCGTCAGGATCAAGCACCAACATCATATGGCCGGGTTTGGTCACGTCGCGATCATCGCGGTCAACAAGCACGATGTCGCCGGGGTTCAGCGTGGGCTGCATGGACGTGGACGTCGGCCCGATTTCCACGGCGATCAAATTTCTGCGGTGCCGGATAGCGGGAAGGTTCTTGTAGGCCAGGAACCAGCTCTTGACCTCATCCTCCGGCAAATAGCCCGGTCCGGCCCCCACCTCACCCACCATAGGGGCCGCAATATAGTCTTCGGCCACCGGTGGTGTGGCATATTGCCCAGCTGGAACCACCTTGGCGTTGACGAAGCAGACGTCACGGGATGCTTCGGCGTCTGGTTTTGTAATGTTTATTTTTAACACATCCAAAAGAGGAGAAATCTCTGACATTCTAGGGGATTGTATTTTGTTGATCCACCTGCTCAAATTTGCATTAGAGACGCCAGCAGCCTTCGCAAGCGCTGTTGCGCTCCCATACTGAGTTACGCCTTCTTTCAAGACCCGCAAAATTTTTTCCGAAAAAGTATCTTCTTTCATGCCAACCATTTTACTTGAAAGTAAAAAAGCTGTCTAGTTACGTTTTTATTTTTATTTCTTGATTTTATTTTTCGTTTTCGTAAAATAGGCCGCATGGAAACACGTATCGCTATAGAACTCAGAGCGTTCTTGGCAAGGACCTCTTTTAGCCAATCTGAATTAGCTCGCGCGTCCGGCGTAAATCCAACCTACATCTCTCGGCTAAAAACTGGCGTGCAAAGAGACATTTTTTCAGCCTACGCCGACGCCCTCCGTGATGCCATGCACCACCTCATAACCAGCCCCGCTACTCAACCCGAACCGCCCGGCGGCGAAGAAGGCAGCCATACTTCGTAGCCTATTCGAGCCCTGCGCATGGGCCGCTGCCGGACTGTATGCCCTTAGCCTCCTGATGGCGCTGTGGTGGCTGCGGGAACAATGGCGGGAACGACGGAAGCACAAAAAACATCAATAAATAATAGGAGGCGTAACAATGAACACAGAGCGTGTTGAAAGTATCGTCACCGAGTATCACGGCAACAATAACGCTTCGCTCAAGGCTCTGCTTATTGATGCCTGCACCATCAGTGCCGGAAGTCCTTCCATCACCGTGGCCTCGCGCCTGGCCCTGCAATGGGCCAAAGGGCAGCCGGAAGCCTCCAGCGAACGCACGGGCAAACCGGACACGCGCGGGGCCTATGGCCTGCTGGGTCAGGAGATGATCGGTTGGGTGACGCCGTTGCAACACATCGGCAGCCGCAACGTGTGGTTCGTGGGCCTGCTGGACGAAAAGCGCGATGACTTCAACCGCCCCCACTACGAGCCGCAGATCGAAGGCAGCAAGACCGGCTTGGAACTGCCCGGCATTGTGGACGAGGTTGTCACCATGACCGAGCTGAAGCCGGAAGGCGAAAACGTACAGCCGTACCGCGCTGTTGTCTGCTCACGGCCCAATCCCTGGGGCTATCCGGCCGGGGACCGCAGCGGCAAACTTGAGCAGGTGGAAGCACCGCATCCGGGGCGGCTCATGGCCAAGATACGCGACGGGCGGCGGCCCGCCGCGGCGGACTATACCTATAACATCCAGTAATGAGGAGAAGAGCCATGCATGATTTTAATACCGCGGACCGCCAGCAGAACGGTTTCGACCTCATCCCGTCGGGCACGGTGTTGCCCCTGGTCATGACCATCCGGCCCGGCGGCGCGGGCGAAGGCGGCTGGCTGTGCGACTCGCAGTCTTCCGACGCGCAGATGCTGGACTGCGAGTTCACTGTGGAGTCCGGCCCCTACGCTAAGCGCAAGGTCTGGCAGATGTTCACCCTGACCGGCGGCAAGCTGAACGAAAAGGGCGAGTCCATAGGGGGCAACATCAGCCGCGCCACGCTGCGGGCCATTCTGGAAAGCGCGCGGAATATCCAGCCCGACGACATGAGCGACGCGGCGCGCGCGGCCCGCTGCATCAACGGCTGGCAGGATTTCTGCGGGATTACGTTCTGGGCCCGGTTGGGCGTGGAAAAGGACAAGACCGGCCAGTATTCCGACAAGAACAAGATCGCCTGCGTGCTGACGCCGGATATGAAGGACTACGGCAAAATGGGTGAAGCCCCGGCCGGAGGGCGGACGGGCGGATCATCCAGCGCGGCAGCGGTTTCGGCCCCCGCCTGGGGCGCGGCCGCCCCGGCAGCATCCTCCGCCCCGGCTCCGGCCCCGGCGCAACCGGCGGTGCAGCCTTCGGAAGCGGCAGCCGTTGCCCGCGCCAGCGGGCTTACGGATGGCGACAGCGGAGCTAACGCGGCCCCGGGCCAGATGCCGCCCCCGCAGCCCGCCCAGGGAGCGCCCGTGCCCGCTTGGGCGCGCTAGCCGTTGCGACGCAGGAAGCTACGGATGGCGACAGCAGAGATGCGCTAGCCGTTGCGACGCAGGAAGCTACGGATGGCGACAGCAGAGATGCGCTAG
>OMGS01000110.1_pt1 | contig 72352 bp, 68 predicted proteins | sample 1646081 | NCBI WGS metagenome assembly OMGS01 (sample SAMN05578591, study PRJEB25193) | human gut metagenome | biome: Human Microbiome; feature: human-associated habitat; material: feces | host: Homo sapiens | place: USA:Birmingham | reverse complement strand
TATAGGCTTCGCCTTTTTGGAACTCCCCGCTTAGCGGGGAGTTTTCGATCATAAAAAAAAGGCCGCCCGATGGGCGGCCTTGTGATTCAGGTTCGGCGCCGTGCGTCGGCTCAGAGTTTGAAATCCGGCTTGTCGCGCAGATAGACTTCGCCCCCACGGGCCCAGTAGCGCAGCCCGGCGTGGTCCTTGAGCTTTTCCAGGGCCTTGTTTTCCGCCTCCGCGTCTTCGGACCAGAAACGGATTTTCACCTGGCGCATGCCGTCGTCGGAAATGATCGAGAGCACTGTGGAAATGCGCACCCCGTATTCCTTGAGCATATCCAGAATCTCGCGCAGGGTGCCGCGCTTGTTCTCCAGCTTGAAGGCCATTTCCACGCCCTCGGGCATGGCGGCTCCGCTGATGCTGACCAGGGCCTTGAAAATGTCCCATTCGGTGAGAATGCCGACCAGTTTTTCCTCGTCATTGACCACCGGCAGGCAGGCCACGCGCTTTTCAATCATACGCTGGGCGGCCTGCTCCACCGTGCCCTTGTAATTGATGGTCACCGGGTCCACGGTCATGATCTGCTTGGCCGGGGTTTCACCCAGAATGTCGAGCACTTCCAAGATTTCAAGGCCCGTGGTGCGCTGGGGCGCGAAGGCGTTGATGTCCGAGGCGGAAATCAGGCCCACCACAATCTTGTCCGCATCCACCACAGGCAGGCGACCGATGTGGTTGTCCTTGAACAGCTTCCGGCACTGGAGCAGGGAGGCGTCCGGCGGAACCGAGATCACATTGGATTTCATCCAGTCAAGTATCAGCATGGCATGCTTCCTTTTGGCGAATTTCCGCCCGACGGTTCTGGCGTCGATGGCGGCGCAAAGCCCGCGAAGCGGGGTTTGTCATCACGCTGAGGCCGCCGCGTAACGGCGGCCGTTCCGTGGTTATGCCCGTGTGTGATCGCAACCGCAACCCTGGAGCTTTTTGCGCAGGAATTCCGGCAGAATCCCGCGCACGGATTCGGCGGACACCATGCGGCGCATGATGCCCAGCTGGTCCTGCAGGGGCAGCTGTTTGGGGCAGACGTTGTCGCAGGCCAGCAGGCCCATGCAGCCGAAAACCCCATTGTCGTCGCCGATAAGGTCGTAATAATCCGCCGGGGTGCGGTTGTCGCGCGGGTCAATATAGAAACGGGCCATACGGTTGATGGCCGTGGCCCCGATAAAGTCCTCGCGCATGCGCGCCGTGCCGCAGGCCGCCACACAGCAGCCGCACTCGATGCAGCGGTCCAGCTCGAAGATCTGAGTGGCCAGTTCGTTGTCCATGCGCTCTTCCTGGGCGTCCGGGTCAAAGGCCTTGTTGGTGTGAATCCAGGATTCGATCTTTTTGCCCACATGCCGAAACCAAGTGCCCGTATCCACCGAAAGGTCGCCCAGCAGCTTGAACACCGGCAGGGGGTGCAGGCTGATGCGGGCGGGCAGATCGCAAGTCTGGGTATGGCAGGCCAGGCCCGGGCGGCCGTTGATGACCATGCCGCAGGAACCGCAGATGCCCGCGCGGCAGCAGAAGTCGAACTGAAGGCTCGCGTCCTGGGTTTCGCGGATCATGTTCAGGGCAATGAAGAGCGTCATGCTGGGATGCTCTTCCAGGTTAAAGGTCTGCATGTGAGGCTGGGAATGGGGATCCAGCGGATTGTAGCGAAAGATCTCAAACGTCAGATTGCGTCCCATGTCGGCCTCCCTTAGACCTTTTGCGCAAAGGGCTCAATTTCGCCCTCCCCGATGTCGCCGGGGATAATCTTGCCGCCGCCGTAGCCTCTGTCGCCGGGCGGCAGGATATAGAACGGCGTGGCCTTTTCATAGTTGAGGGTGGGCAGGCTGTCGCCCTCCTTCCAGGTAGCCAGGGTGCGCACCAGCCAGTCCTTGTCGTTGCGCTCGGGGTAATCCTCGCGGGCGTGCGCGCCCCGGCTCTCGGTGCGCTGCTGCGCCCCGTAGGCCGTGCACAGGGCCAGCTTGAGCATGCCCGGCACGCGCAGGGCCATGGAAAGTTCGCCGTGCGGGCCGGGAATGTTGCCGCCGCGCAGGCGCATGTTTTTGCTGCGCTCCAGCAGATCCTGGAGTTTCGCCACACCGGCTTCCAGATCCTTGCCGTTGCGAAAGATGCCCACGTGCTCCATCATTATGTCCTGCATGGCGTTGCGCAGGGTGTAGCAATCGTCGCCCGTGCCCCGGAGCAGGTTTTCGATGCGCTCGCGCACCTTGGCCGTCGCGTCGCTCATGGCCGCCGTGGAGAACACGCATTCATAGCCTTGCAGGAACTCCACAAGCTTCTTGCCCACAACACGGCCCGACACGATGGTTTCGGCCAGGGAGTTGCCGCCCAGGCGGTTGAAGCCGTGCATGTCCCAGCAGGCGGCTTCGCCCGCCGCGAACAGGCCTTGGAGGCCGTAGGCGTGGCCGTCCTTGTTGATGCGCACGCCGCCCATACTATAGTGCTGGGTGGGCCGCACCGGGATAAGCTGATGGATGGGGTTCACGCCCAGGAAGTGCGTGGAGATGTCGTAGACTTCCCGCAGATTGGTGGTGATATGCTTTTCGCCCAGGTGGCGGATGTCCAGCCAGAGGTGCTCGCCGTAGGGGCTGGGCACGCCGAAGCCCTTGCGCATATGCTCGGTCATGCGGCGGGAAACCACGTCGCGCGAGGCCAGTTCGGCCTTTTCCGGCTCGTAGTCGGGCATGAAGCGGTATTCGTTGACGTCCAGCAGGGTGCCGCCGTCGCCCCGGCAACCCTCGGTCACCAGAATGTCCGTAGGCACCGTGCCCGTGGGGTGGAACTGCACGGCCTCCATATTGCCCAGCGGCACCACGCCCGTGTCCAGGGCGGTGATCTGGCCGCCGCCGTCGCAGATCACGGCGTTGGTGGTGGCCCGGTAGATGCGCCCGTAACCGCCCGTGGCGATAAGCGTGGCCTTGGCGAAATAGCCCACCAGCTCGCCGGTGCGCAGGTCACGGGCCACGCAGCCCATGCAGCGCTCGCCGTCATGCACCAGGGCCTCGGCCTGCACGCGGTCGTGCACGTCCACGCCCAGTTGCAGCAGGCGGTTGTCCAGGGTGAAGAGCACGGCATGGCCCGTGCCGTCCGAGGTATAGCAGGTACGCCATTTGGCCGTGCCGCCGAAGGCCCGGGAATGGATCAGGCCTTCATTCTCGGCCTTTTCCGTGGCCTGAAAGGGTTTGCCGCCCTTGTAATAGGTGTGTTCGCCGGGCACCACCCGGCTCCAGGGCACGCCCATCCAGGCCATTTCGCGCATGGCGATGGGCGCGGTCTTGGCGAACAGGCGGGCCACCTCCTGGTCGCAGCCCCAGTCCGAGCCTTTGACCGTGTCGTTGAAATGAATTTCCGGGCTGTCGCCGTCGCCCATGATGGAATTGCCCAGGGCCGCCTGCATGCCGCCCATGGCCGCCGAGGAATGGGAGCGCCGGGGCGGCACCAGACTCAGACAGATGACGCTGAAGCCCGCCTGCGCGGCTTCCACGGCCACGCGCTCCCCGGCCAGACCGGCGCCCATGCAGAGAACATCACTTTGAAAAACACGCATACGCACCCCCCTATCCCAGGAACCAGACGCGGGTCAGAGCCAGCACGCCGAGCACAAGGTAACAGCCCATGACAATCCATATCCACCTGCGCCAGCGGACGCGCTCGGCCTTGGTGCACACGCCGTACTTCACGGCCAGGCGATATACGCCGACGCCCGTGTGCAGAATGACGCAGGGCAGAAAGACCACGTAAAAAGCCAGCCAGCCATCGTGCAGGCGCTTGGCGCTGCCCGCCACGTTGATGGGCAGGTTGGTCATGACCGTGTAGACGTGGAAGAACACGCCCACCAGAATGACCACGGCGGTAAAGACCTGCACCAGCCAGAGCCAGGTGTCGGCCTCGCGCAGGCTTCTGCTGTGGCGCACGAAAATGCCCAGCTCATTGGTGCGGAAGGGCATTTTACGAGCCGCGATCCAGAAGTGGAAAATCACCAGCAGCACGATGAGCGGGGCCACGATCTGGGTCAGAAAGGTGGCTTCCAGCAGCCAGGCGATGCCGTTGGTCAGCGCGGGGCTGATCACCACGCTGCCTTCCAGCAGCAGATGGACACAGACGAAAAGGGCCAGCAGCGCGCCGGACGCGGCTTGCCAGAAATCCAGGCGGGTCCGGGCGTCGGCGGGGGATCTCATTGGCGCCATAGCAACTCCTTTAGGAAAGTATTCCGTATTGCGGACACGGCGGCGCACCGGAATGACCCGGCGCGCCAAGCCGCTACAACTGCCGATACGGGGCCTGGCCCGTTTCGTAGTAATTGTCGCCCAGGCTGTCGATGACCACGATGGCCGGGAAATCCTCCACTTCCATGGCGGCCACGGCCTCGGGGCCGAGATCCTCATAGGCCAGCACGGTGTACTTTTTGATGCTGCGGGCGATGAGAGCGCCCGCGCCGCCCACGGCGGCCAAATACGGCACGCCGTGCTTTTTCATGGCTTCCACCACTTCCGGCTTGCGGTAGCCTTTGCCGATCATCCCCTTGAGGCCCTGATCCAGCAGCCGGGGCGTATAGGCGTCCATGCGGCCCGAAGTGGTGGGCCCGGCCGCGCCGATGGCCTGGCCCGGCTTGGCGGGCGAGGGGCCCACGTAATAGACAACAGCGCCGCGCAGGTCCACGGGCAGCGCTTCGCCCCGGTCCAGTGTCTCCACCAGCCGCTTGTGGGCCGCGTCGCGCGCGGCCAGAATAACGCCGGAAATCAGCACCCTGTCTCCGGCCCTCAGGGAGCGCGCCGTGGCGTCGTCAAAAGGGGCGCGGATGCGTTTGACCTGATCGTCGGACATGTCTCGCCCTCCTCTTAGAGTACGACTTCCGCGTGGCGGGCCGCGTGGCAGTTGATGTTCACGGCCACGGGCAGGGAGGCGATGTGGGTGGGAGCCCACTCCACATGCACCTTGAGGGCCGTGGTCAGGCCGCCCAGGCCCTGCGGGCCGATGCCGGTCTTATTGATCATTTCCAGCAATTCCCGTTCAAAGGCCGCGTAGCGCGGGTCCGGGTTGACGCTTTCCAGATCGCGAGCGGCGGCTTTTTTAGCGCAGATGGCCGCCACTTCCATGGTGCCGCCCAGGCCCACGCCCACCACCAGGGGCGGACAGGAATTGGGACCGGCGGCCAGCACAGCGTCCAGCACCACCCGGCGCACGCCCTCGATGCCGTCGGCGGGCACCAGCATTTTCAGCACGCTTTTGTTTTCCGAGCCCGCGCCCTTGGGCGCGAGGCGCAGGCGCAGGCTGTCGCCGGGCACAATGCGCGTGTGGATAACGGCGGGGGTGTTGTCCCTGGTGTTCTTGCGCTCGAAGAGCGGTTCAGCCACGCAGGATTTGCGCAGATAGCCGTCCACATAGCCCCGGCGCACGCCTTCGTTGACGGCGCCCTCAAAGCCGCCGCCCACAATGCGCACATCCTGCCCCACCTCGGCGAAAACCACGGTCAGGCCCGTATCCTGGCAGATGGGCATGGTTTCGCGCGCCGCGATGGCCGCGTTTTCCAGGATCTGGTCCAGAATGTTCCGGCCCACCGGCGACGGCTCCAGGGCGCGGGCCGCCCGCATGCCCTCAACCATGTCCTCGGGCAGGCGGCAACAGGCTTCCACGGCCAGGCCGGCCACGGCCTCCGTAATGGTAGTAACGTGAATTTCCTTCATATTCTCTCTCCGCCGGAACGGCTTACGGATGGAAAGGCCAGATCATGGGAATGAGCAGCCAGCACATGAGCAGGGTGATCAGCTGCAACGGCCAGCCGGCCTTGACATAGTCCAGGAAGCTATACTTGCCCGGTCCCAAAACGATGGTATTGGGCGGAGTGGCGATGGGCGTCAGGAAGCAGGCCGAGGCGGACATGGCGATGCCCATGGTGATGGGCAGGGGCGAAATGCCGCTGGCCAGGGCGATGGGCAGGGCCAGCGGGGCCATGAGCGCGGCCGTGGCCGTATTGGACATGAAGTTGGTGATCAGGGCGGTGAGCGCGCAGCAGACCAGCATGAGCATCCAGGGGTCGGAAACCATGCTCACCACGGCGTTGGCCACAATGGCGGCCGCGCCGGACTTGGCCATGGCCGCTGACATGGAGAGCATGCCCGCGAAGAGGAAGATGGTGGTCCAGTCCACGCTGCGGAAGGCCTCGCGCATGGTCATGCAGCCGGAGATGACCATCAGGCAGGCGCCCAGTATGGCGGCGGTGGTCAGGGGCATGAGTTCGCTGGCCATCATGAAGACCACAAAGGCGAAAATGGCGATGGAGTACCACATCTTGTTTTCACGGCGCGTCTGGCCCTCGGTGACGATATCGTCGTCCATCTGGCGGCCTTCGGGCAGAAAGCGGTGGCCGATGAGGCCGTAATAGGCCAGGCCCACCACCAGCAGGGGAATGCCGATCAGGCCGAATTCAAAGAAGCCGAAAGGCGTCTGGCCGGTCTGGGCCAGCATGGAGTTGATGATGCCGTTGGGCGGCGTGCCCACCAGGGTCACGGTGCCGCCCAGGGATGAGGCAAAGGCCACGGGCATGAGCACCTTGCCCGGCGCCAGCTTGGCCTTGATGCACATGCCCAGAATCATGGGCACGGCCACCACGGTGGTGCCGGTGTTGGACAGCACTGTGGAGAGCAGGCCCACGGCGGCCATGGTGTAAACCAGCAGCAGCACGGTATTGCCCTTGGAGAGCCGCACGGCCAGCGCGCCGACCTTGTCCGCGAAGCCGGTAATGAACGTGGCTTCGCCCACGATGAACATGGCCATGAACAGAATGACCGTGGGATCGCCGAAATAGCTGAAGGCCACCTTGGAGGTAATGACGTGCGTCAGGGAAAGCGCCACCGGCACCAGCAGGGCGGTGATGGGCAGGGGTACGATTTCGGTGAAAAACATGACCGCCGCCGCTACCAGGATGCCCAGGGTAATGTAGGCCTTGGTGGGGTCTTCAGGCAGTTTTATGCCCATGCCCGTGGCGGCGAGAGCGTCCTGCCCCACCAGCAACACAGCCAGGATCAGCAGCATTGCTGCCGGGAAAAAGAACCGTTTCATCCGTCAACCTCCAAAGTTTCAGAGTTGAAGGCGTCCCCGCACGCATGCCGCCAGCGGGGTCCACACGGCCTCCGGCGCACTGCTGGCCGGAATGACTTGAAAAAGATGGAAAAGCATTGCATACGGAAACGATACTGACAACCCCCTTTTGTTGAATGACTGCTCAACTTTTATGTTTTTTTCAAGCATACCGTGATAGATAGAGAAAAAAATTTTATAAATCCGCATGTTGCGTAAAAAATCACAATTCTTTTATGCCTGTTATACCTGTGATACCAAATTGCAATATATATGGTATCAACAGTAAAAAACCCATCAGCCATAGCAGAGTACACGGACTTTGTGAAAACATTCCACCAATACAGGTGCTGATTCCATTGTCCGCCGCGCCTGCCAGGGCGGACGGCGCTCGGACGCAAAAAAGGCCCGGCCGAAATCTTTCCGGCCGGGCCTTTTTACACGACGCTGAGGAACAAATCCTGCGTAAATCAGGCGGGATCAGGCGAAAAAATCTCACTGCGGCGCAATATTTCCGCTCACGGCACAGGACTGCTCCCTGCCCGTCACACAGTGGCCGGACGCCCCGATTCGGGCGCTGCCCCGGCTTCAGCCTGAAAATGAATTGCTCTCAACGCCGTCTACGGGCGTTCGCCCTTTGCCAGGCGGGCGTTGACCTTGTCGATCAGGCCGGGCAGATCCGCAATGCTCGAAATCACATAATGCGCGCCCGCCTCGCGGAAGGCGCGGCCCAGCTCCTCCTCGCGGCGGCAGAGCTCGTCGGCGGGCAGTGCCGCCGCTTCCTCGGCGGTCAGGCCTAGGGCATTGCTGGTACGGGTCACGCCCACGCTCCAGTGCCCCGCGTTGATGCCCTCCTCCACGTCGGCCAGGGTGTCGCCGACCTTGACCACGGCCTCCGGCGGATGCACGCCCAAACGCATGCAATTGAGGTAGCACATCCACGGCCAGGGGCGGCCCTGGGGCGCCTCGTCGGCCGTGACCACAGCGTCGGGTTTGTACCCGGCGGCCTCGGCACGCGGCATGAGGCGCACCATCATGTCCCGGCTGTAGCCGGTGCAGGAGCCGATCTTAAGGCCCTTGGCGCGCAGTGCGGCAAGGGCCTCCACGCAGCCCGGCACGGGCATGGCGTAGTCCGCCAGGGTTTCAGGCATCAGTTCCTGCACGGCGGCAAAAATCGTGTCCGTGGCGGCATCGTCGGGCGCGTTGCCGTGCCCGGCACGCCAGAGTTCGGCCAGACGCGGCATGGCCAGCATGGCCTGCACGTGCTCGCGCTTTTCGCGGCCCATGGGCGCGCGCACTTCAGCCACCTCGGGCTCTATGCCGTGGCGCTCAAAGGCCCGCGAAAACACGGCCACCGGCCCCCGGCAGCCGTGGTCCACCGCCGTACCGGCCCAATCCAGAATAACGGCCTGTACCGGCCCCGTATATGCTGTGCGACGCAGAAAAGGCTTCATGAACTGTCCTCATGTGCGGATTAGAGCATTTTCACAATGAAATTACTCTGTACTGTTACACTGCTCGGCCTTGTGAAACGGAGTGAAACAAGGCCCGCGAGATTTTCGCGGGCGTGCTTTGCCCGCCGTCAAGCGAAAATCTCAAGCGCAATATGCTCTAAAAAAAAGCGCGGGGAAATTTCCCCGCGCCGCCGTCAATCAGCGGCCCCGCCGGAAGATCCGGCGGGGCCGCGTTCAGTCAACAGTCACTTATTTGGGGAAGTACTTCTTGTCCAGCTTTTCGTACTTGGGCAGGAAGCGGGTAGGCAGCGCCAGAGCGTCGCGACGGAAAGGCGGCGCAAGGCGGGTGCCGTCGGTCATGATTTCGATGACGGCCGGACGGCGGTTCTTGTAGGCCGTTTCCAGAGCGTTGGCCAGGTCGGCCTGGGTGTTGACGGTGTAGCCGTCGGCGCCCATGGATTCGGCGATCTTGGCGTAGGACTTGGACCAGATGTCCGCGCCCACGAAGCGGTTGTTGTAGAAGTCCACCTGGTTCTTCTTTTCCGCGCACCAGGCACCGTTGTTGTACACGGTGGCGATGACGGGCAGGTTGAACTGGCAGGCGGTGGGCACTTCAAACAGGCTCATGCCCCAGGCGCCGTCGCCGGCGATGGAGACGACCGGCTTGTCCGGGCAGGCGAGCTGCGCGCCCAGAGCGGCCTGATAGGCGAAGCCGGTGTTGCCGAAGGTCAACGTGGCGATGTCGCGTTTCGGATGACGGAAACGCAGGTAGCTGTTGGCCGTGGAGGAGGTGTTGCCGATATCGGTGGTGGCGATGGCGTCATTGTCGTAAATGAACTTGCCGACCACTTCCAAGGCCTTGCGGGGGTGCAGGCGGCCTTCGATCACGGGTTCGTTGGAGATCTCGTCGATTTCCTTGTGCCAGAGGGCCAGCTCTTCCTTGACCTTGTTGGCCACGGGCGTGATGTCCTTCTTGGGCATGGCGTCACGCAGCTGCTTGTACAGCTCTTCGGAAGCGTCCTTGGCATCGGCGCACAGCCCCACGGTGATGGGGTGGGTCTTGGCGATGTGCATGGGATTGATGTCGATCTGGACGATCTTGGCCGTCTTGGGGAAGTAGTTGATGCCGTCCTGGGGCAGGGTGCCGAAGTAGGACAGGCGGCTGCCGATGGCCAGGATCACGTCGGCCTTTTCCATCAGGCGCATGGCGGCATGGGAGCCCATGTAGCCGATGGGGCCGCACCACAGCGGATGGTCGGCCGGGAAGGCGTCGTTGTGCAGGTAGCTGCAGGCCACGGGAGCGGCGATGTGCTCGGCCAGGGCTTTGACGGTGTCCACGCAGTCGGCGTCAACCACGCCGCGGCCGGACACGATCACGGGATTCTTGGCGGCTTTGAGCACTTCGACGGCGTGCTTGAACATTTCCGGATTGCCGATGCCGCCGGGGGCCACGCGGTACTGGGAGGGTTTCAGGATTTCTTCATCCAGCTCGCCGTAGAAGTAGTCGCGCGGGATGTCCACCAGCACGGGGCCGCGCATGGCGTAGGCGGCGCGGAAGGCGGTGCGCAGAATGTCAGCGGCGCGTTTGGGATGGGGCACGCGCAGGGAAGCCTTGGTGATGGGCTTGAACAGATTCCACGTGTCGCATTCCTGGAAGCCGTCCCAGCCCACGGAAGCGGAACCGGCGCTGGGCGAAAGGATGATCATGGGGCTGTGCGCCATGTTGGCGGTAGCCACGGCGGTCACGTAGTTGGTGATGCCGGGGCCGTTCTGGCCGATGACAACGCCGGCTTTGCCGGTCATGCGGCAGAAGGCGTCTTCCATGTGGCCGGCGGTCTGCTCATGGCGCACGGAGATGAAGTCGATGCCCGCGGCCGGGAAGAGGTCCAACAGGTCCATGTAAGCGGAACCGAGGATACCGCTGACGTGTTTAACGCCTTCTTCCACCAGGACTTCGGCCATGGCCTCACTGGGAGTCATTTTAGGCATAATTGCTCCTTTTGCTTTCGCGCTGTTTGTGATACTTGCGATCCGCAACCGCCCGTTCCTCGCGCCCGCATCTCCGCGGCACGTCGGAGAAAAACGGAAAAAAGGGGAAGAGCGGCCTGCAGGGCCTGAGAACACCCGAAAATTGTGACAGAAGTAGCAAATTGCGTGCCGGACGGAAGGCTTTCGTATCCGCCTCAATTTCATAGCTCTTTCCATGCAGCGGCCTTGCGGCGGCTTTTCTGAACGGCAAAACTGTCTTATAATCCGGACAGTGTCTGTCAAAAGTGTTCAATCTATCGGACAGATCGGACAGTTTGGAGCACTGTGATTTTATTTTACATGACTCCCGTGCCGCTGTCACCGCTGCCGTGCGGACAGAGGCCGCCGGGGCCGGTGCAGGGCCGGACGCGCGCGACATGCCCGAAGACGCGCAAGCGCCGGGTGCAAAAAAGCGGAACGCGCCGCCGGAGTCGCAACGGCAGCGCGTTCCTTCTGGCCGGGACCTCACGGTCCGGACCAAATCCCTTTTTCCATTTGGCGCTACCAGCTCCCCGCCGCTCCTTCAGCCCGCGCCGAAGCCGGGCGCGGCGTCAGGGCGGCGGCAAAAGCCGCCGGGCGTGCGGAATGGGGCATAAACGCCGCTGGATTCGCGGCGCGCTGCCGCGCCACGCCCCGCTCTTCCTGCAAATGCCGCAGGCATTGCCCGGCTGTGGCGAAATTCCGGCGCGCGCCGCGGTAATCCGGCACCTGCCGGGCCTGCCCGTGGTCATAGAGGATCAGGCCACCGGCAAAGGCATCCACATCGTCGGGATCATGGGTGATGATCACGGCCGGGATGGTCAGATCAGCCAGCAGTTCCAGCAGTTCCTCGCGCAGGCGCTCGCGCAGCAGCGGGTCCAGGGCGGAAAAGGGCTCGTCCAGCAAGAGCAGTTGCGGGTCGGCGTTGAGAGCGCGGGCCAGGGCCGCGCGCTGGCGCTGCCCGCCCGAAAGCTGGACCGGCAGATGCCTGGCCAGATGCCCGATGCCGAAGCGCTCCAGCATGGCCTGGGCCTTGCTCCGCTCCGTCGCGCAGATCCGCCAGGGCCAGCAGCCGGTACGGGCGTAAGCCACATTCTGGAGCACGCTCAGATGCGGAAACAGCGCGTAATCCTGAAACATATAGCCGATGCGGCGGCGGCGGGCCGGTACGCAGACCTTGGCCGCGCCGTCATAGAGCACGCGCTCGCCCAGGCGGATATGCCCGGCATCCGGGCGGGTAAGCCCGACCAGGCATTGCAGGGTCAGGCTTTTGCCCGAGCCCGAGGGGCCGAACAGAACCACATGCTTCTGGCTGTCGCCGATCTCGTAGGCCACGTCCAGGCTGAAGGGCGTGTCCGCATTCCGGAACGTTTTGCGCAGATGCAGCGAGATCATCGGGACCGCCTTTTCCATTTCAGTTTCAGCAACAGTTCCGCCGCCATCAGCAGGCTGACGCAGACAGCGGAGGTAATGATCACCAGCCAGACGGCCTGGACGTCGTTGCCGGCCTGAAAAGCGTCATAAATGGCCAGGGCCAGGGTCTGGGTCTTGCCGGGGATATTGCCCGCGATCATCAGCGTGGCCCCGAATTCGCCCATGCCGCGCGCGAAGGCCAGCATCAGCCCGGCGAAAATGCCTCTCCAGGCCAGGGGCAGGGAGACGCTCACAAAAACCCGCCACTCCGAGGAACCCAGGGTGCGGGCCGCGTTTTCCAGGTGGGGGTCCACCTGCTCCAGAGCCGCCCGCGCGGATTTGTAGATCAGGGGAAAAACCACCACCGTGGCCGCCACCACGGCTCCCTGCCAGGAAAAGATCAGATTGATGCCCATGTCGGCCAGCCAGTGGCCGAATACCCCGCGCCGCCCCACCAGCAGAATCAGATAATAGCCCAGCACCGTGGGCGGCAACACCAGCGGCAGGGTGCAGAGGGCGTCCAGAAGGGCGGGCAGGGGCCCTCTTTTTCTTGCCAGCAGCCAGGCCATGAGCGTGGCCGCCACAAAGGAGAACAGGGTCGCCAGGCTCGCTACCCGGAGGGAAAGCTCCAGCGGGCTCAGAATGGATATCTGATCAAAATCCATAAGATCGGGTCACCCTGTCCGCTGCAAAGAAAAATAATCTGACGACACGCCTGGATATTTCACGGCATTTGAGGATTTTTGACCGCCGACAAGGCACATATATTTTTTGCGCGGGGAGTGGGTTCTTCTCGCCCATGACCCAAGCAAAAAACATGTGTAACGCCGCCGGCGGTCAAAAGGACCAAATCCCGTTAAGGCTTGGAGAAGCCGTACTTGGCCAGCACCGCCTGCCCTTCCGGCGAGAGCACGAAGTCCAGGAAGGCCTGTCCCATCTTGGGATTCTTGCCCGTAGTGGCCACGGCGATGGGATAAAGCACGGGCTTGTGGCCCGGCACCACCAGGACCACGTCCACCTTGCCGGCCTGCTGTTTGGCATCCGTGCCGTAAACAAAGCCCGCGTCCACTTCGCCGCGCGCCACATAGTCCAGCACCTGGCGCACGCTCGCCCCTTGGATCACCTGGGGTTGAAGAACGTCCCAGAGTTTGGCGTTGGTCAGGGCCTCGCGGGTGTAGCGCCCGGCGGGCACGGAATCGGGATTGCCCACGGCGATGCGCTTGAAGTTCTTGAGGTCGGCCAGATCAGCGGGCTTCTTGCTCCCGGCGGGCACGATGAGCACCAGGTCGTTGAGCGCGAAATCCTTGCGCGTAGCCGGGTCCACCACCTTGGAGGCCACGGCCTTGTCCATGGTGGCCTGATCGGCGGAGGCGAAAACATCCACGGGCGCGCCTTCCTGAATCTGCTTCAGCAGCGGATTGGAGGCGGCGAAGTTGACGTGCGCGGTGAGGCCGGGATGTTTTTTCTCAAACATGCCCTTGAGCTCGGTAAAGGCGTTGGTCAGGCTGGCCGCCCCGGAAATAGTCATTTCCGCGGCCTTGGCGGGCAGGGCCAACAGGCCGACACAGGCCAGGGCCAGAAGAATGCGGGAAAGGAAGGGCGTCTTCATGTGTTTTGTCTCCTCCATGAGTAGTACTGACGAGAAAGAAGGCCGACGGCGGCGGCAGAGGGCGCGGTCGGGGTTATAGCTACTCTACCCCAGCGGCACGGACCGGCAAGCCGTTCACGTTTTGGGCAAAAAACGTGAACGGGGATCAAAACGGGTGCATACGCACGTTTTACGACAAAAACGTGAAGGCTGTACAAAGCCGGTGTTCTATTTGTATAAGGAGGAAAAAACGCGGAAAAGGCATGGACAAAACAGCAAAGCGTGAAGAACTGGCGGCGCTGCTGCGCTCGCTCTCCCCGGCGGACACGGCCTGGCTGCGGCAGCGACTGCTGCGGCGGGATTCCGTTGCCCTGCTGCAGGATACCGGCCGGATCAGCCCGCAGGAACTATTGAGCGTGGAGTCCTGGCTCTGGGAACGGGCAGCGGCGGCGCGCGGTCCGCGCGAAAAACGCCCCCGCCTGCGCATGTGGCTGATTTTCATGCTGTTGCGCTACGCGGGCCTGCGCCTGGTGGAAATTTTCGCCCTGGGTCCGTCGGATATGGATTTGCAGGGGGGGATCATCCGCGTGAAGGGGGCCTGCGGCCGCGAGGTGCCGTTGCCCTTGGCCGTGAGCCGTCGCCTGCGGCGGGTGCTGGAAGATCCGGGCCTGTTTCCGGCCAGCCCGGAACTGATGCGTTGCGACGCCAGTTACGTGCGGCGCAGCCTGCAACAGTGCGGCGCGGCCTGCGGCCTGCCCAAGGGCCTGCTCAGCGCGCGCAGCCTGCGCCACAGCCGGGCCCTGGAACTGGGCCGGCAGGGCCTGCCCCTGCCGGTGGTGGACATTTTTCTGGGACGGCGCGCCGGGCCCGGCCAGAGCGGCATTGTGCGCTGCGATCCGCAGAAGGCGCAACGCCTGTTGCGTGAACAACTGCAGAGGGAGCGACCCATGAAAACCAGCGCCCGGAACGTGTTTCAGGGGCGGATCGTTGCATTGCGCCAGTCCGGCCTGCTGGTAGAGGCCATTCTGAGCACCGCCGGCGGCCTGCGCGTGGCGGCCCTGATCACGGATGAGAGTTACCGCAGCCTGGCACTGGAGGAAGGCAAGCTGGTCAACGCCAGCGTGAAGGCCCCTTGGGTAATGATCGAAGCGGGCGCGCCGGAAGGCGGCGACGGCCGCGTGGACGCGACGTCCGGCGCGGAAAACCGCTTCGCCGCCGTGGTGGAACGGGTGCGCGAAGACGGGATGGTCATGGAAATCCTGGCGGCCCTGCCCGAAGGCAGCCAGATCTGCGCCCTGCAAAGCAAAGGTCCGGCCACAGGCGCGCCGCTGCGCGCCGGAGACAAAATCACGGTGCTGTTCAAGGCCTTCTCCGTGATCCTGAGCCTGGATTAAAGGCTGTCTCTAAATCGGCTCTTTTGACTTCCGGCGGCGTTATCGATGCTGTCTTTATCCGTAGCGGCCATGCCGCCAACGGCTGAAGAAAACTGCGTTTTTTGCTCCAGTCGAGCACCATCAGAGCACACTCCTTCCGCAAAAAACTTGTTTCCCTTGCCGGAAGGCCAAAATTCCTCAATTTAGAAACAGCCCCTGGAGTGAATCACCTTTTCAACGCTGATTTACTCCACAGCAATTCCTCAGAGTAATTTCAGTCAGTTTGAAAAGACGTTGACAATGGCGCGGGCGTCCATGTCCGGCGACAGGGGCAGCAGGGCCAGCCGCCGGAAGTCCTCGGGCCGGTCCATATCCAGCTTGAGGTCCGGACGGCGCAGCCAGTCCTCTTCCGGGTCAAAGGTGGAAATGCGGAATTGCGCGGCATTGTCCCAAATGTAGTTCAGGCAGTGCTCACGCTGGGAGGGCTGCTTTGCCCTGGCGTCCAGGTCATCCAGCAGTTCACGGGAGAGAACTTCGGCCCCCAGGCCGTCGGGCCAGAGGTTGTCGCGCGGAATATGATTGTAGGCGTAGTCGCAGTCCGTGCGTTCATAATGCGCCAGCAGCCGGTCCACGGCTTCGCCCCAGATCAGGGGATTGTCCGCGCAGACGCGCACCACCAGATCCGCCTCCGCCTCCCTGGCGGCCAGACAGAAACGGGCCAGCACGTCGTTTTCCGACCCGGCCAGGCAGGGCACGCCCCGGCGTTGCAGATGCTCCAGCAGCACCCGGTCCAGTTCCGTATCCGGCACGGCGACCATAATCCGGTCCAACCGCCGGGATTGGGCCAGACGGCGCGTCACCCAGTCGATGACGGGCAGATCGCGCAGGCAGAGCAGGGATTTCAGGGGCAGGCGGCTGGACCCCAGCCGGGCCTGGACAATGGCCACGCTTTTGCCGTGGCGGGCATTATGGGACATGGTGTTTTCCTTATCTCTCACGGCGGGTTCAGGGTCTTTCCAGATCCAGAAGCACCGTGACGTAAAACCAGGGAATCAGCAGCCACTCCGAGCGCTCATAGTATTACGTATCCCCGCTGCCCATGCGCACGCGGCATGTGCCGAGCAGGCCGCCGTCAGCTTGAGCCGACGCCCGGGACAGTCCCGGCCGGCGAAAGCCGAAACGTCCCTGGCCGTTCTTTTCCATTTCCCAGCGACAGCAGACATAGACCAGCGGGCGCATGCCGCTTTCGCGCCTCAAGACGTCCTCCACCAGCGCCGCGTCCGCGCCGCGCACCCGGTAGCGGGCCGCCAGAACGGGAAACTGAGCGTCACGGCCCGGCTCGCAACCCAGAAATTCCAAGACGTCCGGCTTTCTCCCGGCCATGGCCAGGAAATCGCCGCAGGCCGGGCCCGGCGGCAGAGGCGGCGCAACGGCCTCCCCGGCCCCGGCCGGAACCGGCAGCCCCAACGCCAGCAGGGCGCAGAACAACAAGACAAGCGCGGCCAGGCGTTGCGGGCAAGGCAGCCGGGACAATCCGGACGGCTGGGGCGGCAATGCCCGCGTGTACCCGCTCATGTCTCGTCCCGGTCCAGAAGATCCAGCATCAGGCCCACCACCCGCGCCTTGTTGGCCGTGAAGTCCAGGCGGTTCTGGCGCTCCCAGAAGCGCGCCCGGCGGGCCTGCTTGAGCATGGCCAGAAAGACGTTACGGATTTTGACGTCATCCACGCGGTCCATAAGGCCCACAAAGGCGAAGCCGTTGCGCGGGCGGGCAAAGGTGTGCCGAGCCTCGCGCTCGTGATGGGCCAGAACCATGCCGGGCACGCGCATGTGCGCCAGCTCATAGACCGTGCGCCCGGCCGAACAGATGGCCAGGTCCGCGCCTTCCATCATCCGGCTCATGACGTTGGTGGCCCAGGTGAATTCCACCAAGGGGTTTTCCAACTTGCGCAGATGGGCCTCCATAGCTTCCTTGTGGGCGTAGCCCGGCCCGGCCACCAGGCGGACCGAAATGCCGTAGGCCCGGCAGATGGGTTCGATGATGTCCAGTATCCGGCGCGAGCAGTCCCGCTGGTCCGTGCCGCCGAAGGTGAGCAGCACGGTGCGCACGTCGGGCCGCAGGGGATTGCGCCGTGCGCCCACAAATTCGTCGCGCAGACAGAAATAGTCCGCCCCGCAACGCAGGCGCTCCGTAGTCCGGCCGCTTTCATACAGGGCGTTGACCACCAGGTTGGCCAGAGTCGCGCCCGGCCCCTCGTCCTCGAAGTTGACGCAGCGCGCGCCGCCCGCGCGCAGGCGCTCTATATAGGCCGCGTCCGTGTTCAGAAAGTCGTTGACCACCAGGTCGGGCCGCTGGGCCAGCACCGTGTCGGCCAGATCCTCGTGCCCTTGGCGCACGATGCGGTAGTCCTTGCGGGCGATGCTTTCCACGGCCAGCTCGCTCTCGCGCGTGCAGACAAAGGTGATCTTGTGGCTGGTAATCTCATGGGCCAGCATGAGCGCGCGGAAGACATGGCCCATGCCGATGGCCGGATAGCCCGCCACCACAAAAACCACATGCCGTCGCCGCAGCAGGCGTTCGCAGATCCACCAGTCCTGATAGCCCTGGATTTCAATGGCCCGCTCATTGAGGAAATAGGGGATCACCTTGTTTGGACGGGGCACGGGGGCGCGGCCCGGTCCGGATACGACCTGCGGCGTCTCCCGCAGCAGGGCCAGGCGCAAGATGATCAGGGCCCGGCTTTCCACCAGAAGCTGCTCCTCGCCGCAGGCGCCCGCCTCGCCCGTGGCGCAATCCAGCAGCCTTTCCAGGCTGTCGCCGCGCACGTTCCAGATGCGCTGGCGCACGCTTTTTACCGTGACCAAGCTGTCGGCCCCGGCTTCCAGATATTTCTTCCAGGCGTCCTCCACGTCCACCCAGGTCAGCAACGGGCAGGAGGCGCGCAGGATGATGCAATGCTCGTAGCGGCGCGCCAGATCGCCCAGCAGGTCGCGCATCTCGGCCACAATATCCAGGCTGGTGAAGCGCAGATCCTTGTTCCAGTGAAAGCCCACGCCCGTCCGCTCGCAGATCAGCGAGATTTCCTGGCTGTCCGTGAGCACCACAATGTCCTCGCCCGGAGCCACGGCGCGCGCCGTGTGGATGGCCCGCTCCATAAGCGTGACCCCGGCCAGCTTTTTGACCAGCTGGTCGGGGATGACCGCGTTTTTCTTGATGGCCGGGATGACGATGCAGCGTTCTTTCACGGGTTCCACTATCTCTGACCCAACCTGAAAAGATGGATTTTGTTCCCTGGCAAGAAAGAGACTCGGCAAGGCACAGGGATAAAGCATTTCAACGTTGAAATGCTCTAACGCCAAACGCGGCGTGGATTCCGGCAAAGCGACCGAAGGCAGCCCGAGGGGCTGTTCCCGTTGGCGGCAACGGAGCCATATGGGGATCGATAGCAACGATAACCACGTTTTTCACCGGAATGCCAACTTTGAAATTTGTAAAAATTCAAAGTTGATCTGCTCTAAAGACGCTTTTCAGCGCAAGGAAGTCAGCACGTCGCGCGTGGCCGCCAGCATGTAGTCAAACTCTTCTTCGCTCAACCAGTGCTGGAAGGGGAAGGAAATCATGCTGTCGAAAAAGGCGTCCGCATTGGGGCAATTTGCCGTGCCGCAGCCCAGGCGCTTATAGTAGTCGTAACGGTCCAGCGGAATATACTGCACCACGCATTTGACGCCCTTTTCCCCGGACATGGCGCGCATGAAGCGGTCGCGCATCTCCGGGCCGGTGGTCATGCGGGCGGCCAGCAGATGGTAATTGTGGCGGCGTGAGTCCACGCGATGGAATTCCAGTTCCGGGAAATCGGCCAGAGCGTCCATGAAACGTAGGGCGCGTTCCCGCTTCCGGTCGTTGATAGCGTCAATGCGGTCCAGCAGTTTCGCGCCCAGGGCGCATTCCACTTCGCCCAGGCAATAGTTGTTGGGCATGAGCATGTCGCCGTCCAGCATGGGCACGTCCACATTGCCCATGGCCGGTTTCCAGTAGTCCGGGCGCTCGAAGTCATAGGCGCAGTGCCCGTTGTGGCGCAGGGCGGGCACCACGGCGGCCAGGGCCGGGTCGCGCACGTAGAGCATGCCGCCCTCGCCCAAGGTGGTCAGGTTTTTGTGCGAGTGGAAGGAGAACACGGCCATGTCCCCGAAGCTGCCCGCTTTTTTGCCGTCCACTTCCGCGCCGATGGCCTGGGCCGCGTCCTCGATGAGAATCAGGCCGCGCTCCTTGCAGAGGGCCGCTATGGCGGGCATGTCCGCCACATAGCCGTAGAGATGGACCACCACCACGGCCCTGGTTTTGGGGGTCAGAACTTTTTCGATGCTCTCGGCCGTGACCACGCGGGTGTGCGGGTCCACGTCGGCCCAGACCAGGCGCGCGCCCTTTTTAAGATAGGGATAGGCTGAAGCCGTGAAGGTGTGCGAGGGAATGACCAGCTCGTCGCCGGGCTTGAAACGGCAGAGCTGGGCCGACATTTCCAGGGCCGCGCAGCCGTTCATGGTGGTGAAGCAGGAGCCATCGGCCACGCCCTGATAACGCGCGAACTTGCTTTCAAACGCGCGCATGTACTGTCCCTGGGTCAGAGGATCGGCGTTGCGCATGGCCTCCACGACCACGGCGATTTCCTCTTCCGTATAGCGGATGGCGCGTCCGCTGAAATTGACCTTGATGTCCATCTCACCCTCCATGGGAGGTTACTAAAAACGGCATTTGAAATCTTTTTGCCGCCGGCAAGGACTATGGGCTGTTGCGGCCTGCCGCCTACAGCCCATGATGCCTTGGCGCAAACGAACTTTTTATGACGGGAGTGGACTCTTTTGGTCCATGACCGGAATAAAAAGCGTGTTTGCTTTAGCCGTTGGCGGCGTTGCCGCCTTACGGATAAAGACAGCATTGATAACGCCGCCAGCGGCAAAAAGTGACAAATGCCGCGCTACATGTTTTTGAAACGCCCGATCACATTCTCTTTGGTGAGAATCTTTTTAAAATCCGGGCCCAGGCGGTTGATCAGGGGCTTTTCATGCACGATGCTGGCCTCGTACAGGGCCGTGTACTGCGCGTCGCTGAGCCCTTGGCAGATGCCCTTGGGCAGATCAATGCCCTGACGCTCGATCATGGCCATGAAGTCCCGGTATTCCGTGGGATAGATGTCTTCCAGCACGGACAGGGCGTGGCAGTTGGCCAGACCGTGGGGCATGTGCAGCACTATGCTCAGACCCGCCGAAACAGGATGCACCACGCCCACGAAACCGGCGGCCATGCCGCCCAGGAAGGAGGCGATCATCATCAGCTCGCGGTTTTCGTCGCTCATCATGTCGTCGGAAAGAAAGACCCGCTTGCAGATGTCAATGGCCTTTTCCGCCAGGGAATCCACCACCACGTTGCGGTAGGAACCGGAAAGGCTTTCGAAGCAGTGCATGTAGGTGTCGATGCCGGTGTAAAAATACTGGTTGCGCGGCACGCTGGCGGTCAGGTCCGGGTCCAGAAGCACCTGGTCGAACATGGTATAGTCGCTGTTCATGCCCAGCTTGAGATTTTTGGCCTCATTGCAGATGATGCCCGTGCGCGAGGTTTCCGAACCCGTGCCGGAAAGCGTGGGCACGGCGATCTTGTAGGGCGCGGGATGTTTGACCAGCTCCCAGCCCTGGTAGTCCTCGGCCTTGCCGGGATTGGTCAGCAGATTGCCCACGCATTTGCAGGTGTCCAAGGTCGAGCCGCCGCCGAAGGCCAGCAGGGCGCAGGGCATTTTGCCGCCCAGAAATTCCTTGGCCCGGGCGGTGTAGCCGTCCACGCTGTCGGTGGTGGGCTCTTCCGTGGTATCCACGTAGAGCACCATATCCTGGTTTTCCACGGGCAGGCGATCCGCCAAGCCCTTGCCCTCAAAATAATGATCAAGGAAAAAGACCGCCGGTCCGTCCTGCGCCTCGCGGCGGGTGGTCAGCAGATCGCCCAGTTGGGCCAGCGCGCCCTTGCCTATCATATAGTAGCCGACATTTTTCGCATTGCGGTACATGGTTGTCCTCACGTTATGGCAGATGATTCCGGGGCCATACGCCAACGCGCCCGTTCTGGCAAGAGGGCCGCGGGGCGGCCTATTCCCCCGCGTTTCCCGCCGCCAGGGGATCGGGCCCGAAACGGTTGGGCCCGGCCGTGCCCGGCAGCGACAGGATGGCAAGATAGCAGATGCACATGGACAGGGAGAGCAGGGCCGACACCGGACCGGCATTGCCGCCGGGCGCGCCCCGGCCCAGCAGCCAGAACAACAGGCTGAAGATGGGAACCAGCAGCCACCAGCCCGCCAGATTACGATCGTGCAGGCGGCGCACCGTCACCCCGAGATTGGGCAGAAGCAGGGCCAGGGAAACCAGAAAGTTCAGCCCCATGGCCGTCTTGGGCGGCAAGGGCGAAAGCACGATATTGGCGGCCAGATTGATCAGGCCGATGCACAGCATGAACCACCAGAATTCAGAACGGGACGCGCGGCCCCGGAAATTGCAGTATTTGTCTTTCAGACAGACGCGCACGGCCTGGGCAAAGGTCATATCTCTCCCCTTTCTCCGTTTTTCATTGGGGGTTGCCCGGCGCGCTGTCCGGGGGCGCGGACCTCAACGGATCAGGGCCGAAGCGGTTGGGCCCGAGCGTGCCGGGCAGAATCAGCATTATGAGAAACCAGATAGCCACGGCCACCGCCAGAAGAGACAAGAGAACCAGGGCGGTCTCCGTAATCGACATCGTGAAAATCATCGCCAGCAGCAGAATGGTGGGGACTATGGGCGCCAACTGCCACCAGCCCGACAGGTTGCGGTCGTGCAGGCGGCGCGCGGTGACCCCGATATTGGGCAAAATGAAAGCCAGCGAAACCAGGACGCTGAGGCCGTTCCCCGCCGCTGAGGGAAGAAAACCGGCGACAAGGCTCACAACAACATTGACCAGGAACATAAATAACATGAACCACCAGAATTCCGAGCGCGAGGCCCGCCCCTTGAAGCTGCAATACTTCTCGGTCAGGCAACGCCGCACAGCGGGCGCGAATTCCATATGTTCCCCTTTCCCGGTTTTCCGATCGGGCACCACGGTATTTTACGTTTGGAGTGTTACACAGTTCAAACCCAACGCCGCCCGCGCACAGTGGAAACGGCAGCCGCTGGCGGGTTCGGGCCGTACGGATGTCGGCGGCAATGCTAAAACGCGGTTTAGCGCTGTGTCGATCCCCGTATGGCTCCGTTGTCGCCAACGGGGACAGACCTTCGGGCCGCCTTCGGTCGCTTTGCCGGAATCCACGCCGCGTTGCTCTCGATGTCTGTACGCCCTTTGGGCTACAGGCACGGCCCCGCAGGCCGCCCGTCGGGTCGGTCTTCGCGGCGCGCCTCACCGTGTCCGGCGTTGGAACATTTCAAGTGTGAAGTGCTCTATGCCGTGCGGCCGCGCCAGGACTGCACGGTGTTTTTGAGCAGCATGGCGATGGTCATGGGCCCCACGCCGCCGGGCACCGGCGTGATGGCGCGCGCCTTGGCGCTCACGCCCGCGAAGTCCGCGTCGCCGCAAAGGCCTTCGGGCGTGCGGTTGATGCCCACATCAATGACGACCACGCCTTCGCGCACCATATCGGCGGTGACGAAGCGGGGCCGCCCCATGGCCAGAAAAAGGAAGTCCGCATTGCGGCATTCCGCCGCCAGATCCGGAGTGCGCGAATGGCAGATGGTCACCGTGGCATTGGCGTAATCGCCGGGCCGGGCCAGGAGCATGGCCAGCGGTTTGCCCACGATGTCGGAGCGCCCCACCACCACGGCCTTTTTGCCTGCGGGCGAGAGGTCGTAGCGCCGCAACAGCTCCATGACGCCCGAGGGCGTGCAGGAGACAAAACCCGGCAGGCCCAGGGAAAGGCGGCCCACATTTTCAGGATGGAAGCCGTCCACATCCTTGGCCGGATCAATAGCCAGCAGGCAAGCCTGGGCGTCCAGGCCGCACGGCAGGGGCAATTGCAGCAGAATGCCGTCCACATCCGGACGGCGGTTGCATTCATGGATCAGGGCCAGCAGTTCGTGCTGGCCGGTGGACGCGGGCAGATGATAGGGGAAGGAGATAATGCCCGCCTCGGCGCAGGCCCGCTCCTTGTTGCGCACATAGACCTCCGACGCGGGGTCCTCGCCCACCAGGATCACTGCCAGACCCGGCGCGCGGCGGCCTTTGCCGCAGGCGGCGGCCACTTCTTCCCTGAGTTCCTCGCGGATGACGCGAGACGTTTCCTTGCCGTCAATCAAAAGCATGCTCTTCTCCGGCCTTGGGGTTCAAAACTGATCAGAAAAATTCAGCATACGCCATCCGCGCGCCGCGCTCAAGCTCCGGGCGGGTCTTCTCCCTCCATTTCGCCTGACGCGCCGGGCCGGTTCGGGCCGGTCAGGGCCCGATTCCCGGAAGACCAGCACCCTGGCCCTCCGTCCCGGCTCGCCCTCCAGCGAATCCGGCCCGTAGCGGTTGGGACCGGCCGCGCCGTCCACGGTCAGCAGCCAGTAAAGACTGAGCAGCAAACATGAAGCCGCAAGCTGCACCAACGGAGACAGGAGCTGAGGCATGTTCAGCTCCGGCCGGAGCATCAATTGGAACAGCCGGGCGCTCTCTTTCCCGCCCCAGATTTCCAGCGGCGCCCAGAAGGCGAGAGCGGGCGCGATGATCAGGGAGGGCAGACCCAGCAGCATCCACCAGCCGGGCATGCCCCGGTCGTGCAGGCGGCGTGCCCCGGCTGCGCACAGGGGCAAAATGCAGAAGGCCGAGCAGGCCAGACGCACAGCCGCCGGACCGTAGGGAACGAGATGCGAGCCCAGCAGCACGCTCAGGATCAGCACCTGACTCTCAAGAAAAAGCGCAAGCAGCTGCCAGGCCAGCACGAACCACCAGAACTCCGCGCGCGATGCCCGGCCCCGGAACAGAAGACAACGGCGCAGGCAAAGTTTCACGGCCGTTGTAAAGGACGGCACCCGCGCCTCTTTTCCGCCGGCGGCGACGGAAACACCCTGCTTATCTCTCCTTTCAGCGGTGAGCAGGAACAAAAGAATCACGAGACAGATTTCCGCGAGGGGGTACATCAGCGGTCCGCCAAAGGCATAGTCCGCCATCAGGAAGGTCGCCAGCTCCCAGCTCTCCAGTAAGAGGCGCGGCAGGGCCAGGCACAGCCACCAGGGACTTTTGCCGCAGTCACGCAGGCGCCGGGCCGCAGCCGCCAGAAAGGGCAAAAGCAACAGCCCTCGCACCATGAATGGCGGCGAGGAGAGCATAGAGCTGCCGAACGCCGGGAAAATGCTGCTCAACGAACCCGTCAGCAAGGACATTGACTGCGCTGCCAGCACGCCGACCAGAAAAAAGCACCAGAATTCCTCACGGGACGATCTGCCCCTGAAATCCGCGAACTGACTCAAATTGGCTCTGACTATGGCGGCAATGCTCATATCCTACGCTCCCTCGCCACTGTCAGAGGATCTGGGCCAAAACGATTCGGACCGGACGTGCCCTTTCTGAGGCAGAGGCACAGCAGAAGCAGAAGCAACAGCGCCGTCGGCAGATGCAAGATCCAGAATTCGCCGGGATACCGCTCCAGATGATAGGCAAGGGCCGCGTCCGTGATTTCCATCCAGACGAGTGAAGCGGGTATGCCCACCCAAGCGCCGATGCCCAGAGCCAGCAGTGTGGGAACAAGTGGAACCAGCAGCCACCAGCACCTGAGGTTGCTGTCGTGCAGTCTCCGGACACCCACGGCCAACAGGGGAACCGCCAGGAGCAACAGGGCCAGCAAGGGCAGACCCTGCGTCACAAAGAACAGCCAGTCCGGCCCCTGCTGCCGGAAGAGCAGTATCTTGTACCCCAGGAGCAGCAGCGCGTACAACAGCACGAACCACCAGAATTCCGCGCGCGATGCCCGCCCCCGGACATGCAGATACTTGCGCAGGCAGGTTTTCACGGCTGCAATGAATTTCACTGCTCAAGGCCTTCCCGGTGGCTAAGGCCATGGGAAATAGCAGGCTTTCCGGCCAAGGCTTCCGCCGAAATCAGAGGGTCAGGCCCGTAGCGATTGGGGCCGGGCGTGCCTTTCTTGATCAGCAGATAAAGCAGAAAAAGCAGGGCGCCCAGCACTGAAATTGCCCACAGGACATGCCAAGCGGGATGATCCAGCAGCTCGGTGGCCCATGCGTCATCCCGGCAGTACCGCAACAGCAACACCTCACCCGTCTGCAACAATGAAGGCAACAGCGGTACGGCTACCCACCAAAGGCTGCGACCGCAATCCTTCAGACGCCGCACGCTCACTCCCACCCACGTCAGCCACACGGCTAGAATGGCCGCTCCACCGGCTAGACTCAGTAGCGGCAGCATGGATCCCAGAACCGCCATGACCACATAGAACAGCGGCAGCATCAGGGCATACGCAAAGAGATTCCACACAAATTCCGCGCGTGACGCCCGGCCGCGAAAACAACACCATCTGATGGGAAAACTTTTCAACGCCATACGGCTCTCCCCAGGTCGGCTTTGAAACAGTGTCAAGTGCAAGCGATGCCGTCATTTCCAGGCACCTCCGCGCGACAGCAATAGAAAGCGGACTGAAAGACCGGGATACCGAATCTCGCTACCGCGAATGTTACGGCATGTTCCACCCTGAAAGACTCCGCTGCAACAAGGCCCGCGTCCTTTACGGGCGCGGGCCTTGCGTTCGGCATAGCGTTTTAGTCCTCGCTGTCGCCCAGCGCGTAATACTCGGCCAGCATGGGGCCGAAGAATTCGGCCTCGTCGCCCAGTTCCTCCTCAATGCGCAGCAACTGGTTATACTTGGCCATGCGCTCGGAACGGCAGAGCGAGCCGGTCTTGATCTGCCCGGCGTTGACGCCCACGGCCAGATCCGCAATAAAGCTGTCTTCGGTTTCGCCGGAGCGGTGCGAAATGACGGTGGTGTAGGCCGCTTCCTTGGCCATTTCAATGGTGTCCAGGGTTTCGGTCACTGTGCCGATCTGGTTCAGCTTGATCAGGATGGAGTTGCCCACGCCTTCGGAAATGCCCTCGGCCAGGATGGCCGGGTTGGTCACGAAGATGTCGTCGCCCACCAGCTGAATGCTCTCGCCCAGGCTGGCGGTAAGCATGCCCCAGCCGTCCCAGTCGCCTTCGGCCATGCCGTCCTCAATGGAGATCAGCGGGTATTTGCGGGTGAACCCGGCCAGCCATTCGACCATTTCGGCGTTGTTGAAGGTCTTGCCCTCGCCCTTAAGCACGTACTTGCCGTCCTGGTAGAATTCCGAGGCGGCCGCGTCGATAGCCAGGGCCACTTCGCCGCCGGGATTGTAGCCCGCCTCCTCGATGGCCTTGATGATGTAGGCAAAGGCTTCGTCATGGTTCTTGAGATTGGGCGCGAAGCCGCCCTCGTCGCCCACGCTGGTCACATGCCCGTCCGCTTTCAGGATGGCCTGCAGGGTATGGAAAATCTCCGTGCCCATGCGCAGGGAATCGCGGAAGGTCATAGCCCCGATGGGCATGATCATGAATTCCTGGATGTCCAGGTTGTTGGGGGCGTGCGCGCCGCCGTTGATGATGTTCATCATGGGCGCGGGCAGCACCTTGGCGTTGATGCCGCCGAGATACTTGTAGAGCGGCAGGCCCAGAAAGGTGGCCGCGGCCCGCGCGCAAGCCATGGACACGCCCAGCATGGCGTTGGCGCCCAGGCGGGATTTGTTGTCCGTGCCGTCCAGATCGATAAGGCTGTTGTCGATCTGCACCTGGCGCAGCACGTCCAGGCCCAGAAGCGCGTCGGCGATTTCGCCGTTGACATGCTCCACGGCTTTGGTCACGCCCTTGCCGCCATAACGTTTCTTGTCGCCGTCGCGCATTTCCAGCGCCTCCCGGCTGCCGGTGGACGCGCCGGACGGCACGGCCGCGCGGGCGCTGATGCCCGATTCCAGGGTCACTTCCACTTCCACGGTGGGATTGCCGCGCGAATCCAGGATCTCACGGCCGAAAACAGAGGCAATGCTGCTCATATTCGCTCCTTATGCCCTCATGTTGGGGTTATGTTCAGAACAAGGCCGGGCGCGCCGATGCGCGGCGGCCTCAGAGAATATCCCGCTCCTCATAGTACAGACGCCGCAGGCCATCCAGCAACAGGGCGGGCAGAACATGGTCGAAGACCGGGCTCACCCTGGCGATGGACGCGGCAAAGCCGCCTGTGGCCAGCACCTTGATCGGGCCGGGCATCTGCCGCTTGAGCCGCTGGGTCAGGCCCTCCACCATACAGACAAAGCCAAAGACCAGACCATGCTGGATGCTGGTGGTGGTGTCGCGGCCGGGCGCGGGTTCTTGCGCGCGAATGTCCAGATTGACTCTGGGCAATTTGGCGGCTTCGCGCGACAACGCGGCCAGGGCCGTGGCCGGGCCCGGAAAGATCAGGCCGCCCAGATAGGCCTGCCCGCTCACGCAGTCAAAAGTCACCGCCGTGCCGAAGTCCACCACCAGCAGGGAGGCCGCGTCCGGGCAGAGCCTGCGGGCGGCGAAAGCCCCCACCAGGCGGTCCGCTCCCACTTCGGAGGGCCGTTCGTAACGGTTTTCCAGGGGAATGGGCAAGTCGTCGGGCGCGCAGTACAGGGGCCGGTCCAGATAGCGGGCCACGGCCTCGCGCAGCAGCGGGTCGAAACCCGGCACCACGGAAGAGGCCACGCAGGCCTTGAGCTTCGCCATATCCGTGTCCGCGTGCCGCAAAAGGGAAAGAAGCGTGAGGCCCAGGCTGTCCGAGGTGTGCCCGGCGTTGGCCGGCAGGGTGTAGGAAGTCAGCACGTGCCGCTCATTGGCCAGCCCCACCTTGATGGACGTGTTGCCTATGTCGAAGAGCAGAAGTTCCGGCTGCATGGGACACCCCCGCGTCGGCGTGAAAAGTCAGTTTCAGAGCATTGAAACAGTAAACGTGCCGCCCCGGCGTGTGCGGCGCACCGCGAAGCGTAACGGCTCCGGCTGGATGGCGCTTTGAAAACATCGCCTCCAAAACTACTCCGCGTCAGCGCGAACAGGCCCCGTCGGAATCCGCCGCGTTCCTATGCGAAATATTTTATGGAAGAGTAAGTATGCCGGATTCATGCGGCGGAGGCAAGCACGGCACGGCCGCCCCGCTTGCGGGACGGCCCCGGCGAGGTATACAAATACGCTCCGGGGAACACGCCATGGATGAAACGCTCTTTTTCCTGCATCTGCCGCGCACGGCCGGGACCACGCTGAACGCCGTTCTGCACGATAATTTCGCGCCTGAAACCGTCCTGAGCGTCTATGCCAAGGAGGATTACGAGCGCTGCCGTATGCTGGAGGCGGACGTGCTGGAGCGCATCCGCCTCATCGAGGGGCATCTGATGCCCGAAAGTTTCGATCCGCCCAGCCTCTACGGCCGTCGCCTGCGCATGTTCACCCTGCTGCGCGAGCCCTTGAGTCGGCTTGTTTCGGAATACGTCTTCCAGAAGTCCTGGCCTAAAAACCATCTCTACGCCTATCTCAACGAAAATGCCGTCAGCTTCCGGGACTACCTCACCAGCAACGATCCCCTGCTGAAATTCCGGGGCAGAAACTTCGTCACCCACTGTCTGGCGGGCGTGTTCGCGCCGGACAGGAATCCGGACGAGGTGCTGGCCCTGGCTAAAAAGCATCTGGAAGAAAGTTTCTGCTTTGTGGGCATTCAGGAGCGCTTTGACGAAAGCCTCCTGCTGCTGGCCGACGAAATCGGCTTGCAAAAGCTCTTCCACGAACGCCGGAACATGCTGCGCCCCGGCCTGGCCGACGCCGTCAGCGCCGAAGACCGGGCTTTGGCCGCGCGCCTGAACAATGCGGACCTGGAGCTTTACGCCTTTGCGCGCACCCTCTTCGAGCGGCGCGTGGCCGCGGCGGGTCCGGACTTCACGGCCCGGCTGCGCCGTTTCCGCTTTCTGAACGGCAAGTATCAGAAAATGTGCGCCACACTGGAAGACACCCTGGTGGGCGAGCGCGCGGGCCCCATCCTCAAGCCCAAGGGCTGACCGGCGCAAGCGGCGGCAATGCCGCATGGCCGTGCGGGCCGCGCACTCAGCGCCGACGCACAATAAGCCAGCCCTTGTTTTCCCAGAGCACATCGCCGTAAGGCTCCAGCAGAGCCCTGTCCTGCGGGCGGCCGCTCAACAGCCAGGACACGCCCGAGGCCAGCCAGGCGTCGATATAGCCTGTGGGTCCCCGCTGCATCAGGGCGTTGTAGCGCAGCCAGACGCGGGCCCTGTCCGCATCCTTGCCGTAGTAGGGATACAGACCGTCCTTGAAACTGTGGAAAAGGCCGCGCAAAGCCAGGTAACGGATGGCGGAATCACCGTTGTCGCTGAAGACCACGTCGCCGGGACGCGTGAACGCGCTCAGTTTTTCCAGCGCCTCACGCCGGGCGGCATTGTGCCGCAGCCGGTCCTCCGCCCGGTCCTGAAGCGGCAGGGTGAGGCCCGTATGCCGGGCCAGGCTGTGGAGCGCGCCCATGTGCCAGCGGTCCTGATTCAGCAGCAGGACCGCCAGGGCAATGCCGGCCAGCAGAGAAAAACGAAAAATCTTGCGCAGGCGCGGCCAGAAGCAGGCCACTCCGGAAACGACCATCAGCCAGGCCAACGGCACCAGAAAACGCGTGCCCCGGATCAAATCATGGCCCAAGGGCAAGCGGCCCAGCCGCGCGGCCAGTTGAAACTCGGCCCAGGAAAACAGGGCCACCAAAGCCAGAGCCAGCAGCATGCCGGGATACATGCGCGCCAGATCGCGCGCGCGCTCCCCGCCTCCCCATCCGGCGGACACGGTGATCAGCCAGCCCGCGCAGGCGGCGGGAAAGAGCGGAAACATCACGCTGCAGGTCAGCAGATACCCGCCCAGATCCGCCAGCATCCTCCCATAATCCGCCCCCAGGCGCAGATCGAACAAATATCTGAGCACGGCCAGATTGTCGGCGCTGAGAACAGCGGCCTGTCCCCCCAAAAGAGAACGGAGAGAAAACAGCACGGGCAGGAAAAAACATAACAGGCAGACTGCCAGGATGCCCAGATGAACAGCCCAGCTCCGCTTCTCTCTGTTCAGGGCAAAGGCCATGAACAGCATGGCCCCCGTGGCCAGCGCGCTGATATTATGCACCCAGACGCACAAACCGGCGGCCAGCATGACCAGGGGCCTGGCCCGGACATGACGCAGGGCCGCGATGCCGCCCCAGAGCAGAAAAGGAAACAGCGCGGCGAAAAATACGCGCGGCACCGGGTCGCTGTGGGTGACGCCCCAGAATGTTCCCCAGCCCACCCAGACGGTTACGCCCATGACCAGGCTCAGAACGGCGGCCAGAATGGGACTGCCGAACAGCCAGCGCCCCAGAAGATAAAAGCCCGCGTAAAAAACGAAGACCGCCAGGGCCCCGGCCCGCAGCAGGCCTACGGCATACTCGTTTCCCGGCGTGAGCAGGGCACCCAGATAACGCGCCGCATTCCAAAAAGAATGGGAATGCAGGGCCGCCGTCGGATCGGCGCTGAAACTTTCGGGATGTTGCTCCCCGGCGGTGATGTAAGCATACATGCCGAGGTCGCTGTCCAGCTCCGTCCCGTTGGCGGAAATCTCCAGCACGCCCGCCAAGGCGGCCAGCGCGTAGACCGCAATCAGCAGCAGAGCCGCTATATCCACCGCCCGGATGCGGCAACAATCACGCATGGCGACCTCCTCGCGCGCGGCCCGCAAACGGACGGGTCCGTCCGGCGGCTTTTCCTGCGCGAGCTTTTCTGATATACGCCGTCACATAATTCATGTGAGTGATCCGTCAGAAAAATTATTCTGCCGGGAGCACAACACATTAACACGAGAAAAGCCCGCGGGCTTTTCTCGTTCCAGACTGTACAGTCTGGATTTTGAAAGGCGGTCCCCTTGGAAAAGTTGCGGCCCTATATTCAGATCGCGCGCCCGGATCACTGGTTCAAACAGTTTTTCATGTTTCCGGGTCTCTGCCTGGCTTTCCTTTTTCTGCGGGACATTCCGGCCAACCTGGCGGGAAATCTCATCCTCGGCCTGGTCAGCACCTGCTGCATCGCCTCGGCCAACTACTGCATCAACGAATATCTGGATGCGCCCAACGACAGGCAACATCCCACCAAATACCTGCGCCCGGCGGCGCAGGGCCTGGTGCGCCTGCGCTATGTGCTGCTGGAATACGCCCTGCTGGCCTGCCTCGGGCTCTGGTTGGGCTTTTATATCAATAAACTGTTTGGATTCACAGCGCTTTTTCTTCTGATCATGGGCATCTGCTATAACGTGCCGCCCCTGCGCACCAAGGATGTGCCCTATCTCGACGTCATCTCGGAATCCATTAACAATCCCTTGCGCCTGGTTCTCGGCTGGGCCATCTGCATACCCGATCATCTTCCGCCCAGCAGCTTTCTGCTGGCGTACTGGTGCGGCGGCGCTTTTCTCATGGCCCTGAAACGCTTCGCCGAACTGCGCAGCATCCGCTCCAAGGAAGTCATGGCCCGGTACCGCAAGAGCCTTGCCAGTTACACGGAACGGAAGCTGCTTGTCTCAGCCTTTTTCTACGCCATGAACACCGCGCTGTTCCTGGGCATTTCACTCATCAAGTATAAGATTGAGTTTATTTTTCTTTTTCCCTTGGTGGCCCTGTTGTTCTCCTGGTATTTCAGCATCAGCATGAACGCCGATTCCGTGGTGCAGACACCGGAAAAACTGTTTCATGAGAAAAAGTTCATGCTGTATACCGCGCTGCTGGTGGTCTTGTTCTGTGCGACCTGCTTCATCAACGTGCAGAGCCTGCAATTCCTGCTGGAACCCATTAACTGACGCCGTACGGCTCTTGTGTCCAGCGGGGGACAATGCACATGACCTCAGGGTTCAGGGAACGCACCCTTTCCGCCAGCGCCGCGTCGCCGATCACATAGGCTTTGCGCGCTTCGGCCCAGACCGGCAGATCCGCTGTGGAATCGCCGAAATAGTCAAACCCGCCCCTTCCGAACATCTCACTGAGAAAGCGAGCCTTGTGCCCGCCTTTGAGATTCACCGCCGACGTGGTGGCGAAAACAGCGTCAAAAAGCGGCAATCGAACGCGCATGGCCTCGGCCACTTCCTCATAGGCGGCTGTAGCCAGGCAGACCCGGCGCCCCGTGCGGGCGGCTTCCCCCAGCAGGTCGGCCACCGAGGCATTGAGAGGCATGCGCAGACAGGCCGCCGCGCTCCAGGGGGCAAGCTGCTTTTTAAAAAAACGCCGCCCGCGCGCTACCCAGAACGGCAATACGCAGCACATCCACGGTCTGCGCGCCAGCAGATCCTTAACTCCCTCCACCAGGGTGTCTCCGGCCACCAGGGTGCCGTCCAGATCCGTCACCAAAGGGATATCTTTTCCATCCCGCGCCATGTCTATCCTCCACGCCGCCGCGCGATGAGCCAGCCGCCGTTTTCCCAGAGCACCTCGCCGTAAGGCTCCAGCAGGGCCTTGTCCCGCGGACGGCCGCTCAGCAGCCAGGGCACGCCCGAGGCAAGCCAGGCGTCGATGTAGCCCGTGGGTCCCCGCTGCATCAGGGCGTTGTAGCGCAGCCAGGTGCGGGAGCCCTGCACGTCTTTGTTATAGAAAAAAATATACCCGTCCTTAAAGGAATGCACCAGAGGGCGCTGAGCCAGATAACGCACGGCCATGGCGTCGCTGTCGCTGAAAACCGGCACACCCGGCGGCACCAGCCGTGCCAGCCTGTCCAGAGCTTCCCGATAGGCGGCGGCTCCGCGCATGGCTTCCCGTGCGTCGTCCAGCAAGGGCAGCGGCAGGCCGGTCGCTTGCGATACCGCATACTGCGCGGCCATATACTGGCGATCCTGGCTCAGCAACAACACGGCCGAGGTAACGCCGCCCGCCAGCAGCAGACGCCCGGCACGGGACAGGCGAGGCCGGAAGCAGGCTAACGCGGCCACAATCATCAGCCAGGAAAGAGGCACCAGAAAACGCAGACCCCGCACGAGCTCATGCCCCAGCGGCAGACGTCCGAACTCCGGCGCAAGGCGGGATTCCGCCCAGGAAAACAACACAACCAGGACAAGGGCCAGCACAAAGGCCGGGCACATGGCGGCAAGGCGGCGCGCCCGCATTCCTCCGCGCCGCCGGACGATCAACCAGGCCGCGAAGCCGCCGCAAAGCAGGGGCAGCATCGGGCTGGAAAAACTTACCAGATGGGCCAGCCGTTCCCCCAGGCGACCATAGTCCTCCTGCCAGCGCAGGTTGAACAATTCCTGAAAAACGGCCATGTCAGCCGCACTGAAGGCGTGAGTCTGGGTCAGTGAAGGCCAGAGAAAGGCCAATACCGGTATGAAATACAACACCAGGCAGAAAACACAATTGACCAGATGCGCGACCAGGCTCTGCCCCTGGGGACGGTGCAGGGCAAAGGCCAGAAAGAACATGGCCCCGGTGTTCAAGGCGCTTATGCCGTGCACCCACATGCACAGGCCTGCGGCCAGCATGGCCGGAGGCCTCAGGAGCGCCCGCTCCTGAGCGGCCAGGGCCCCCAGCAGCAGAAAGGGCCAGAGCGCGGCGAAAAACACGCGCGGCACAGGGTCCGACTGCGCTATGCCCCAGAAAGTGCCCCACTCCACCCAGACAGTGACTCCGGCCAGCAGGGCCAGCAGAAAAGCCAGGCCCGGACTTCCGAACAGCCAGCGGCCCAAAAGGTACCAGCCCGCGTAGAAAATGAAGATAGCCAGAGCTCCGGCCCGGAACAGTCCCACCACATAGTCGTTGCCGGGGGTCAGCAGGCGCGCCGTGAAGCGTTCCAAATTCCAGATGCTGTTGGCCGGCGTGACGGCGCGCAGCACGGGATCCAAGACAAACAGTTCGGGATGATCCGCCCCGGCCATGCCTTGGGCATAGGTGGCCAGGTCACTGTCCAACTGCGCGCCGCCGACGGAAATGGACAGCACGCCCTGTAATGCGGCCCAGGCATAGCAGGCCGCCAGGGCCAGGGCGAGCAGATCCCAGAGCCGGTACCGGCGTGCCGGGCCGCCTTGCGCGGACGCGGGAGCAAACGTTTGAAGCATAAAAAACGTACCGAGAGTATTATGTTGAATTATTATGCTCTGGCGCGCGGCGTGCAAGTAAAGCAACAGCTCGCCCGGAAAAAGCAGGCCGCCTGACGGCTCCGGTCACGCGACTGCCGCGTCAGAACTTCGCCTCGTCACCCTCCGGCATCCTGCCGCCCCTGGCGAGAAAGAGCGCGAAACAGAGCCCGGAGGCGGCCAACCCCATGCAGACCGAGGCCGTCATGGACCAGCTGAAGGGAAATTTATCAAAGTAAAAGAGATAGCTGCCGCACACGGCGGTCATGAACAACGCGGGCACGGTGGCCACCCAGTGCAGGCGTTTGCGGCGGCGCAGCCAGACCGCCGCCGCCCAGAGGGACACGCATGCCAAGGTCTGGTTCGTCCAGCCGAAGGCCATCCAGATGGCCGTGAAGTCGCCCACGGCAAAGTAAATGCCCAGCAGAAAGAGCGGCACGGCCAGCACGATGCGCCGCCCCAGCGAGCCCTGCTCAAAACGGAGCACGTCGGCCAGGATGAGCCGCCCGGTGCGGAAGGCCGTGTCGCCGGTGGAAATGGGCAGGATGACCACGCCCAGAAAAACCAGGGTGCCCCCCACCAGCCCGCCCAGCAGGCCTTCGGAAGCCTTGGAAACCACCACCGCCGGAGTTCCGGCCGCCATCAGGGCCGCCGGGGCCCCGTCGTAAAAAGAAAGCCCGATGGTCACCCAGATCAGCGCCAGCACGCCCTCGGCGATCATTACCCCGTAAAACATCAGCCGGGCCTGCCCTTCCGAGCGCATGCAGCGGGCCATCATGGGCGACTGGGTGGCGTGGAAGCCCGAGATCGCCCCGCAGGCGATGGTCACGAAGAGTAAAGGCCAAAGGGGCGCACCCTTGGGGTTCAGGTTAGTGAAAAAGTCGGCCGGGCGCAGGTTGGGCAGAATGCTGTACTGGGGATTGAGCAGCAGCGCGGCCAGCAGGCCGAAGGCCATGAACAGCAGCAGGATGGCGAAAAAGGGGTATATCCTGCCGATGATCTTATCGATGGGCAGGATAGTGGCGACGAAATAATAGCTGAAAATCAGAGCGGAAAAGAACAGGGCCAGCACCTTGCCCGCGGAAACCGTGCCGTCCGCCCCGGCGCAGAACACGGCCAGCGGACAGGCTTCAAGCCACTGCAACACGGCCGCGCCGCCCTCCCAGGAACGCAGCAGCTCGCCGGTCTTGAAGGCCAGCAGCCCGGCCGGGCCGTTGACGAAAACCGCGCCCACCAGAACCATGAACCAGATGGTGAAGACCAGCATGAACCAGCGGGCATATTTGCCCAGATTGCGCCCGATGAGCTCCGGATAGGAGGCCGCCCCGTAACGCAGGCTCATGGCCCCGGTGAGGAAATCGTGCACCGCGCCCGCGAAAATGCAGCCGAAGACCACCCAGAGCAGGGCCGCGGGGCCGTACACCGCGCCCAGAATGGGCCCGAACACCGGCCCCAGGCCCGCGATGTTCAGCAACTGGATGAAAAAAATCTTGTACGGAGGCAGGGCCACGCAATCCACGCCGTCCGCCCTGCTCTGCACCGGGGTCGGCCGCGTGCGGTCAATGCCGAAAACCTTTTCCACAAAAACGCCGTACACCGCGTAACCCAGCACCAGCAGGCCCAGCGCCGCAAGAAAGCAGACCATCCCCATCCCGGCCGTCCCGCGAAGTATGTTGAAAATACTATAAATTGACGCCCATCTGCATAGTTCCGGCCGTGATAAAGGTCAAGACGCGGCCTGGGCCCTGTGTGCCCTGTCCGGCGACGATGAACCCGGGCTTTTCGAGGCCGCCCCTACCCGCCGTACCACGCGGGCCGGCCCTCCGGAACGTCGGCCCGGCAGCCCTGCCAGAGATCGCGCGCGTGCAGGGCGCGCAGCAGATCCGCCATCAGCGGGCGTTTGAGCGCGGCCCAGGCCGGGGCCACCAGTTCGCCGGGCGCGGGATCGCTTTGCAGACGGTGCATGACCAGGCGGGAAGGAATGCGCGGCAGGGCCGCGCAGAGCAGGTCCACATATTCGTCGCGCTCCAGGGGCTGGTAGCGCCCGTCCCGGTACCGGCGGGCCAGTTCCGTGCCCTCGGGCACATAAACATTGTGCAGTTTGAGGCCGTGCAGGGGCAGGCTCACGGCCCAGTCCACGCTTTCCAGAAAAGCCGCCTCGCCCTCGCCGGGCAAACCGGCCATCAGATGCCCGCAGATCAGCAGGCCGCGCCCGGCGGCTTCGGCCACGGCTTTGGCCGCGCAGGCCGCCGTATGCCCCCTGTTGACCCGGGCCAGAGTGGCGTCATGGGCGCTTTGCAGGCCCAGCTCCAGCCAGATCTCCGCAACGCCCGCTTCGGCCCCGGCCCGGAGCAGAGCGTCCAGCTTGGACGGGCTCAGGCAGTCGGGCCGCGTACCCACGGCCAGGCCGCAGCAGTCCGGCAGGGTTGCGACCGCGTGCAGCAGGTCTTGCAGGCGCTCCAGGGAGCCGTAGGTATTGGAAAAGGATTGCAGATAGGCCAGGAAACGACAGTCCGGGTCCCCGGCGCGGTACTTTTGCCGCCAGGCCTGCCACTGGACCGCCAGGGACAGGCCGCGCCCGCCCAGGCCCGAGCCCGAACCCAGGGCGTTGCAGAAGACACAACCCCGCGTGGACAGCAGGCCGTCGCGGTTGGGACAGGCCGAACCGGCGTCAAGTGGAATTTTTTGCACCCGCATGCCGTACTTGCGGCGGAAATACGCGGCCAGAGTATGCCAACGCACCATACTAACGCGCCTTGCGGGCGGATTACGGGCTGTTCCGGGGCCGGTTCGGGAATCCGCCGGCCGGGACAAAGTTTTTGAACCCCACGCCCATCGTCTTGACTTCACGCCCGTTTTAGCCGAACAGTTTTCAGCCTGACGACAAAAAATTATTTCCGGACCGTTGCCGCCGCGACGGCCCCGGAATGCCGCTCCCGCCCGCCGGGACCATACGCATACCAGCACAGCGAGGCAAGCAAGAGTAATGTCCAAGATTCTGGATTTCGCACTGGGGATGTTTTCCAACGATCTGGCCATCGACCTAGGCACGGCCAATACCTGCGTCTACGTCAAGGGCCAGGGCATTGTGCTGCGCGAGCCCTCGGTGGTGGCGGTCAAAAAGGATTCGCGCGGCAACAACGTGGTGCTGGCCGTGGGCCACGACGCCAAGCGCATGCTCGGCAGAACCCCCGGCAACATCTGGGCCATCCGTCCCATGAAGGACGGCGTCATCGCCGACTTTGAAGTGACCGAGGCCATGCTGCGCCACTTCATCGCCAAAGTGCACAACTCGCGCCGCCTGGTGCGCCCCCGGATCATGATCTGCGTGCCCACGGGCATCACCCAGGTGGAGAAGCGGGCCGTCAAGGAATCCGCCCAGTCAGCCGGAGCGCGTGAAGTCTATCTGATTGAGGAACCCATGGCCGCGGCCATCGGCGCGGATCTGCCCATTCAAGAACCCACCTCCAACATGGTGGTGGACATCGGCGGCGGCACCACCGAAGTTGCGGTGATTTCCCTTTCCGGCATCGTCTATTCGCGCTCGGTGCGCGTGGGCGGGGACAAGATGGACGAAGCCATCATGACCCACGTCAAACGCAAATATAACATGCTCATCGGCGAATCCTCGGCCGAGGAAATCAAGATCAAGATCGCTTCGGCTTACCCCCTGGATCCGGAACAGCAGATTGAGGTCAAAGGCCGGGACTTGGTCACGGGCATCCCGCAGAATATCATCATCACCTCCGAGGAAGTGCGCAAAGCCATTTCCGAGCAGGTGGACAGCATTGTGCAGGCCGTGCGCATCGCCCTGGAGCAGACCCCGCCGGAACTGGCCGCGGACATTGTGGACCGCGGCATTGTGCTCACGGGCGGCGGCGCGCTGCTCAAGGGTCTGGATCAGCTTCTGCGCGAGGAGACCTCCCTGCCCATCACCGTGGTGGACGACCCGCTTTCCACAGTGGCGGTCGGCACGGGCCGGGCTCTGGACAGCCTGAACATCCTCAAAGAAGTCTGCATCGACTGACAGCGTGCGGTCTTCCACACCTTTGTGGCGTATTTTCTCCGTGGGCGACGTCATGCCGGAAGCTTCTTCCGGCATGACGTCGCCCGTGTGTATGTAATCGAGTCTGAGGCGGATATAACTCTGTGTCATTGCGGCGTATTCTGATTTTCGCGGGCGTCTTGCTCATCCTCTTTCTGGGTATGTATTCCTGGAACCAGCGTACCCGTACCCTGGACGACTTTGCCGCCAACATCGGCCTGGAACTGAGCGGCGCCGTGCTCAAGCCCATGCGCTACATCCAGGATGTGGGCACGGGCTTCTGGGAGCGCTATTTCGACCTGGTGAGCGTGCGCGAGGAAAATGAGCGCCTCCAGGCCAGAGTGGCGGACCTGGAATCCCGCCTGCTGGCCAACGGCGAGGATCTGGCCGAGCTCAAACGCCTGCGCGCCCTGGTCCAGCTGCCGGTGGACGCCAGCTGGCGGCCCTTGGGGGCGCGCGTGCTGGCCGGGCGCATGGGCCCCAACGCCGTACTGGACAGCATCACCATCAGCCGGGGCTATGCCACGGGCGGACGGCCCGGCACGCCGCTGGTCACCCACATGGGCCTGGTGGGCCGTGTGCTGCGGGCCAGCGCGCATACCGCCACCGCCCTGCTGCTCACGGACCCGGGCAGCCGCATCGCGGTTTTCTCGCAGAACAGCCGGGCGCTGGGCATCCTGGCGGGGCAGGGCACGGGCCGCAAGCTGGAAGTGAATTTCGTGCAGCGCGACGCCAACGTGAAACAGGGCGAGGTGCTGATCACCTCCGGCCTGGATGGCAAATATCCCAAGGGCATTCCCGTGGCCCGCGTGCTCAGCGTGGCCCCTTCGGACTACACCCAGTTCATGGCCATTTACGCCGAGCCCCTGGTGGATCTGCAACATCTTGAAGAAGTGCTGCTGCTGGAGCCCACGGGCATCGCCCAGCCCGAGCCCGAGCCCGAAGGTCCGCCGCCTGTTTTCGTGGGGCCGCCCGCGCCGCCCGCCGCCGTGACGCCATGAGCAAGTTCCGCAACATCTGCTGGTGGATTTTCTTCATGGCCATCGCCGTCTGCCTGCAGGCCCTGGTGCCGGGCCTGGACGTGCTGGCCGTGGGCCTTATCATTCTGTTGCAGGAGCGGGACTACAAGAACATGCTCTGGCTCCTGCCGCTCTTCGTGCTCTTGCAGGAGGGCATGGGCACCCGCGAGTTCGGCGGGGTCATCGTCTGGTACGCGGCGGTCATCGCGCTGTTCAAGCTGGGCCGCTGGTTGTTCGAAGTGGAAAACTTCATTTTCATCTTTCTGCTTTCCGCCTGCCTGGGCGCGGCCTATTACGGCGTGGCCTGGCTCATGGCCCCGCTGCAGAATCTCGCTTTCAACGTGCCGGACGAGCTGGACAAAAGCCTGATCCAGGCGCTCTTCCTGCCGTTCGCCTGGCGTCTGTTGATCGCGACGCGGCACTGGACCACGGATGATGAAGAAAAATAAGCGCCTCTTCGCGCCCGGCTCCCCAAGTGCGACGCCCAGCAAAAAAGAGGGCATCCGCTCCTGGCTCAAAATCCAGGTGGAGAGCGAGGGCTACCAGCCCCCGCGCGGCGGGGTCGTGCTTTTGCAGGTGCTTGTGGGCCTGTTGTTCTTCGTCTTTGTGGTCCGCTTCTGGTACCTCCAGGTCCACCGCGGCGAGGAATTCGCCCGCCAGGCCCAGGAAAACCGCCTGCGCCAAGAGCGCATCTTCGCCCCGCGCGGCCGCATTCTGGACGACGGCGACAAGCTGCTGGCCGACAACCGCACGGCCTACGGCCTGTCCCTGGTACGCGAAGACTGCCACGACATCCCGGCCACCCTGGCCCAGATCAGCGCCTGGTCCGGCATTCCGCTGCCCCAGATCTGGGAGAAATACCAGCAGGACCGCTTCAAGGTGAAGTCTTTTGAACCCCTTCTGCTGATCACGGACATCGACTTTGACCTGGTGGCCCGCATCGAGTCCGAGATCTACGCCTGGCCGGGTCTGGAAATCGTGGTCCGCACCAAGCGCAGCTATCCGGAAAAAGAGCTTTTCGCCCATGTGCTGGGCTATGTGGCCGAAGCCAACGAGCAGGAAATGGCCAAAGATCCGGCGCTGGCCATGGGCGATCTGGTGGGCAAGCAGGGCCTGGAGCTGGAGCTGGAAAAACAGCTGCGCGGCCGCAAGGGCCTCTATGACGTGGAGGTGGACGCCCACGCCCGTGTGCTGGGCAAAGCCCTGCGCGAAGAGCCGCGCGGCGGGCATGAGGTGCATCTTTCCCTGGACCGGGGCCTCCAGCAGGCGGCCTGGGACGCCCTGGGCGGCGAGGCGGGCTGCGTGGTGGTCATGGAGCCGGACACGGGCAAGCTGCGCGCCCTGGTCACCTCCCCGGCCTACGACAACAATCTTTTCGCGGCGGGCATTTCCCAGCGGGACTGGGACGCCCTGCGCACCAGCAACCGCTTTCCCCTCCAGAACCGGGTGATCCAGAGCGTCTACCCGCCGGGCTCGGTCTGGAAGCTGGTCATGGCCGCCCTGTTCCTGGAACGCGGCGTCAATCCGCGCGAAACCGTGTTCTGCCCCGGCCAGGTCAAGCTGGGCAACCAGATTTTCCGCTGCTGGAAAAAAGGCGGGCACGGGGCCATGAACATGGAAAGCGCGCTGGTCAACTCCTGCGACGTCTATTTCTACCTCATGGCCGAGCGCCTGGGCATTGACAAGCTGGAGGAATTTGCCAAGGCTTGCGGCTTCGGGCGCCCCACGGGCATTGACCTGCCGCACGAAAAATCCGGCTTGGTGCCCTCGCGCGAATGGAAAAAGCGCCGCTTCGGCAGGCCATGGGTGCGCGGCGAGACCTACAACGTCTCCATCGGCCAGGGCTACACCCTGGTCACGCCCGTGCAGGTGGCGGTCTATGTGGCGGCCATGCTCAACGGCGGGGATCTGCTCAAGCCGCAACTGCTCAACGACGCCCCGCGCGTGGTGCAGAGCCGTATTCCGGCCAAGCCTGAAACGTTCAAGTTTGTGGTGGACGCCATGCGCAAGACCGCGGGCGTGGGCACGGCGCGGGTGGTGGGCCGCAAGGACGCGGACATGGGCGGCAAAACCGGCACGGCCCAGGTGGTCAAGTTGAAAATGACCGCCGGAGACCGCCGCGTGCGCTCCTCGGAAATGGAGTACGCCCAGCGCGACCATGCCTGGATCGCCACCTGGGGCTCCAAGAACGGCAAAACCTACGTGGTGGTGGTCATGGTGGAGCACGGCGGCGGCGGTTCCAGCGTGGCCGGACCGGTGGCCAAAAAGATTTACGATTATATCTTCGGCCCGGATTCGGGCGCGCCCGCGTCCCCGGCTCCGGCGGCAGCGCCGCGCCCTGTCCGGGGGCGGGAGGATTAGGACCTGTTAACGCTATGCCTTTTTGCCCTCCTGCTGCGTCAGATTTCACCTGCTTTTTCGGTCGGGTACCAGAAAAGTACACTCCCTCAAAGCAGGTTTATCTTCCTTGCGGGCGAACAAAAATTCTATAGCGTTAACAGGCCCTGGGGCAATTCACCTTTGAAACAGGCACATCGCCCTAATGGCCGCGAAGAGCGGACATCCGCGCCAAGTGCAGGGAAATGCCGCGTCATGGTCTTTTCGCCCTCCGCCCGCGCAGGGCGCGTTCCGTGTGAAGGTCGAACAGGTTTGAAATATATTTCCTCCGCCCGGAGCTCGCATGGATAAACGCCTGTTCAGCTACATCAACTGGGGCCTGCTGGCCTGCATGTTCCTGCTCTATTTTCTGGGCGTGGGCAATCTGTACTCCGCCAGCGGCACGCGGCTGGAAGACGGTCTGGCCTTTTCCGGTTTTTACCAGCGCCAGTTGATCTGGGGCGTGTGCGGCCTGGCCTGCATGCTTCTGGCCATGAGCTTTGACTATCGCCAATTGCGCAACCTGGCCTGGCCCTTTTTTCTAATCAGTCTGGCGCTGCTGATCCTGGTGCCCGTGGCGGGCAAAACCGTCTACGGGGCCAAGCGTTGGCTCTCCCTGGGCTTCATGAGCATCCAGCCCTCGGAACTGGCCAAGCTGGCCGTGCTGGTGCTGGCCGCGCGTCTGCTGGCCCGCGACGGACGCCCGCTGGGCTGGAAGGATTTCAGCGCCGTGCTGGCTGTGGGCCTGATTCCAGCCGCCCTGATCGTCACCCAGCCGGACCTGGGCACCACTCTGATGATCCTGCTGATTCTGGGCGGCATGATCCTCTTCCACGGGCTCAAGGGCTATGTGCTCAAAACCTGCCTGCTGGCCGTGCCCTGCGCGGCGGCCTTCATGTGGTTCGTGGGCATGCACGACTATCAGCGGCAACGCATCCTGACGTTTCTGGACCCCGGCAACGACCCGCGCGGCACGGGCTACCACATTCTGCAGTCGCGCATCGCCATCGGTTCGGGCCAGCTCTGGGGCAAGGGCTTCAAGGAAGGCACCCAGAGCCAGCTCCGCTTTCTGCCGGAACGCCATTCGGACTTCGCCGTGGCCGTGTTCGGCGAGGAATGGGGCTTTGTGGGCTGCGTGGCCCTGGTCACCCTGTTCTGCCTCTTCCTACTCTCGATCTTCTCCACGGCGGTACAGGCCAAGGACCGCTTCGGCAGCATGCTGGTGGTGGGAGTCTTCTTCTATTTCTTCTGGCAAATTTTCATCAATATGGGCATGGTCATCGGGCTGATGCCGGTGGTGGGCATTCCCCTGCCCTTCATCAGTTACGGCGGCAGCGCCACTCTGGTCAATTTCACGCTGCTGGGCATTGTGCTCAACGTGTCCATGCGGCGCTTCATGTTCAAGGGATAAGTAATAGCGCATTTCACGTATTACATGCTCGAATGGCGAAATGGGGGGTACCCGTGGGCAAGGACGAAATCGCATATCTCGGTTCCGACACCGTGTATGAAGGCAAACTCACCTTCAAGGGCACGGTGCGCATTGAAGGCAAATACACCGGCGAAATCGTCAGCGATGGCACGTTGAACGTGGGCAAGGACGCCCAAGTGGACGGCACGCTGAACGTGGGCGAACTGCTGCTTTCGGGCCGCTTTTCCGGCGAGGTCACGGCCAAGCGCCGGGTGGTGGTCTATGCCTCGGGCGTGCTCGAGGGCACGTTGCAGACGCCCAACCTGCTCACCGAGGAAGGCGGCGTCATTGAAGGCCAGGTGGTCATGAAAAATCCCGGCAAGGCTCCGGCCAAGGGCCTGCTGGGCGGCAAGGACGCCTGAACCCCGGCCGCGAGCCGCCCTGCCCCGGCGGGAGCGGCCGAACGGAGCGCGTTGCCTGAGCGTAAAAAATAGATCATACTTGAGAAAGTAAAGGCAAAGGTTTTGACCTTTGCCGTCATCAGAGCAGGCTAACTTTGAGAATTACCATTTTCAACGTTACTTTGCTCCGGGCATTCTCGCCGCACCCCCGCCCCCGGCGGACGGGTGCGGTCCACAGCGTTCCTCAAGGAGGCACTCATGGCACAAGATTATTTTCGCGCACTCAGGGACGTGGCGCTGGTGATCAACTCCAGCCTCGAGCCCAAAGAAGTCCTGCATAAAATCACGGAGCAAACCGCCGCCACCATGGGCTGCAAGGCCAGCACCATCCGCCTGCTGGACAGCACCGGGCGCTTTCTGCTGCCCAGCGCGGCTTCCGGCCTTTCGGGCACCTACATGCGCAAGGGACCGGTGGAGGTCAAACGCAGCGGCCTGGACGGTGAAGTGCTGGCCGGCAAAACCATCCACCTCAAGGACGCCACGGCCGACGGCCGCTTCCAGTACCCCGAATCGGCCAAGGCAGAGGGGCTGGTTTCCGTGCTTTCCGCGCCGCTCATGGCTGACGGCAAGGCCATCGGCCTGATCCGCGTCTATTCCGACGTGGAGCGCGACTTCACCCCCGACGAGCAGACCTTTATGGAAGCCGTGGCCGCCATTTCGGCCCTGGCCATTGAAAACGCGCGCCTGCACGAGGCCCTGCGCAATAATTACGAGCTGATGGCCAAGCATGCCTACTCGGTCTACGAAGACTAAACAGGCCCGGCCTTTTGCCCGCTGGCGGCGTCAGGCTTCGCTTCGCGCGCCGGTCACGTATGTTTTGATACGCTCCCGGCACTCGAAGCTCGCCTTCCTTGCCGGCAAACAAAAATCCGGGCCTGTTGCATAATCGGGCAACGAGCTGTTTTTCCTTTTTATGTTGAGGACATACATATGAAAAAAGTCAAAGTGGGCATCAACGGCTTCGGCCGCATCGGCCGCCAGGTTTTCCGCGCCCTGCACAAGAGCTACAAGGACCGCGTGGAAGTGGTGGCCATCAACGATCTCTTCGACGCGGAAACCAACTTCCATCTGGCGGAATACGACTCGGTCTACGGCCGGGGTTATCTGGACGCCAAGGTCGACGGCCGGGAAGTGACCGTGGGCGACTGGAACATCCACTGCTTTTCCGAGCGCGACCCCAAGCAGCTGGCCTGGGGCGCGCATGACGTGGACGTTGTGATTGAAAGCACGGGCATTTTTCGCACCGCGCCGCAGGCCGGCGTGCACCTGGACAACGGGGCCAAAAAGGTCATCATCACCGCCCCGGCCAAGGAAGAGGACATCACCATCGTCATGGGCGTGAATCAGGACCAGTACGACCCGGCCAAGCACAATATCGTGTCCAACGCCTCGTGCACCACCAACTGCCTGGCCCCGGTGGCCCTGGTGCTGCAACGCGAGTTCGGCATCCAGATCGGCAATATGGTCACCATCCACTCCTATACCAACGACCAGCGCATTCTGGACATGGCCCACAAAGACCCGCGCCGAGCCCGCGCCGCGGCCTGCAACATCATCCCCACCTCCACGGGCGCGGCCCAGGCCGTGGCCAAGGTCATTCCCGAACTCAAAGGCAAGTTCAGCGGCTATTCGTTGCGCGTGCCCACGCCCACGGTGTCGGTGGTGGACTTTTCCGGCATTCTGGAAAAGCAGACGGATACCGAAACCCTGCTGGGCAAGCTCAAGGAAGCCGCGGACAGCTATCTCAAGGGCGTGCTGGAATACAACGACAAGCCTCTGGTTTCCATGGACTTCAAGGGCAATCCGGCCTCGTCCATCCTGGAAGCCTCCTACACCACCGTGCAGGACGGCCGCATGGTCAAGGCCGTGGCCTGGTACGACAATGAATGGGGCTATTCCAATCGGGTCTGCGACCTGGTCTGCCTGATGCAGGACAAGGGCCTCTAGAGCAGATTAACTTTGAAATTTGTAAAATTTCAAAGTCGGCATTCCGGCGAAAAACGTGGTTATCGTTGCTGTCGATCCCCGTATGGTCCCGTTGGCGCCAACGGGGACAGCCCTACGGGCCGCCCGTCGGGCCGGTCTTCGCGGCGCGACGCACTATGTGCGGTGTCAGAGCGGGTTACCTTTAGAAGGTAAACCGCTCTAGCCCCTCCGGCGCCGGTATCGTTCTCATCCCGTGGCGGAAAGCGTCTCCGCCACGGGATGAGAAAACATCTCTCCCCCCGAAAAACAGAGGCACACGCATGGATTTCTCCCACACCGGAATCACGCGGCCCCTTTCCCGGTCCTTCATTCTCACGGCCGCATTTCTTCTTTTCCTGATCTCGCCCTTCCCAGCCTCGGGCGCGAACCGGGATACGTCCGACAAAAATACGTTGAGCGACGGCTACCCCTCCGCCAACAAGGCCGAGGTGGAGGCAAAACTGCGCGCCAAGGGCAAGCGCCCCTGGATTGAGCGGGAAAAAGGCATGGGCGTCGTGACTCTGAAAAACGGCGGCACGCTGCGCGAGGATTTTTTGCCGCTGGACGCCTATGAGGCTTACAGCGATGTGGATCTACGCGACACAATGCCCAAATTCGCCCCGGGCTACGACAACCAGAAAGGCAAAGCCGACGCCGTTTCCCGCGCTCTGGAAAACTGGCTCAAAAAACGCCTGCCTTTCGGTTTCAAGGCTCTGGCCGGCGACGGCAAGGTGGACGTGGTCAAGCTGGAGAAGTACGGCGGCGTCAAAGCCTATGCCTTCATCATTCCCATGGGCCGCGAGCTGGCCGCCATTGCGCCCGACCACAAGCATTTCTACTATAAAGTACCCGACGTGCTGCGCGCGCTGGAGGGCTTTCTGGCCACCCAGCCCGAACTGGCCAAGGTCATCTGGCTTGAACGCGGCGACAACTTCTTCATGTTCGTGCTGCAACGCAAGAAATAGCGGCTGCCGTGCCGCCGCGCGGCGCGTTACGGCGCGGGCGCCGTTGCCCACGAGCAGGCCCAGGCATACCCCGCATATTTTGCGCATCGTTTCTCTCCAAAAATGTTTTGCCGCTGCCCCCGTCAGGGAGCAGCGGCATTTTCGGTTGTACACAAAAGTCGAGCTGGCCGCCGGAACCTATCCAGCCGGACAATCCAACATCAGGCGAAGTTGTAACCCGCTTCCAGGGCCTGGGCATTGACCGGGATCAGTTTGGCGTAGTGCGCGCTGACCACCCGCCTGAGGGCTTCCTGCACCGCCCTGAGCGGCAGCGCGCCCGTGGCCTTGAGCCATGCCCCCAGCGCCACCATATTGGCCAGCTTCACGTTGCCCAGTTCATGGGCCATGTCGTTGGCCGGAATGTAGACGCTGCGCAGGCCGGCATCCAGCAGCCCCTGGCTGACCAGCGAGGCGTTGACGATCTGCACGCCCCCGGCCCGCAGGCGCGGTTGGAATTTGTCCAGCGAGGGCTCGTTGAGCACAATGGTGGACAAGGGCTCGCGCACCAGGGGCGAGCCGATGGGGTGACTGTCCAGCACTACGGTGCAGTTGGCCGTGCCGCCGCGCATTTCCGCGCCGTAGACCGGAATGAAGCTCACTTCCAGGCCCTGTTCCATACCGGCCTGCGCCAGCAGATTGCCGATCAGCATCACGCCCTGGCCGCCGAAACCGGCCATAATCACGTCCTGATACTCAGCCACGGGGGGCCTCCTTTGCCTGCGCGTCCTCCGCAACTGGCGCAACAGGACCAGCCCCGGCCGTGGCGTCCTTGAACACGCCCAGGGGGAAGACCGGAATCATGGCCTCGGCAATGCGCTTGTTGGCCGCCACCGGGTCCAGATGCCAGTTGGTGGGGCAGCCCGAAAGCAGCTCCACAAAACCGAAACCCAGACCGTCCAGTTGGACCTCGAAAGCCTTGCGCATGGCCTTTTTGGCCGCCCGCACATGTTTGACCGAATCCAGGGCGCAACGCTCTGCATAGGCCACGCCTTCGAGCTGGGCCATGATCTCGGCCAGGCGCACCGGGCCGCCCTCGTTGCTCAGGGAGCGGCCCTGCCGGGTCGTGGTGGTTTTCTGGCCCACCAGGGTGGTGGGGGCCATCTGGCCGCCGGTCATGCCGTAGACCGTATTGTTGATGAAGATGGTGGTGATCTTTTCGCCCCGATTGGCCGCGTGCAGGGACTCGGCCAAACCGATGGCGGCCATGTCGCCGTCGCCCTGATAGGTGAAGACCACAGCGTCGGGCCGGGCGCGCCGCACGCCCGTGGCCACGGCACAGGCCCGGCCGTGCGGCGCTTCCAGGCCGTCCACGTTGAAATAGTCGTAGGTGAAGGTAGCACAGCCCACCGAGGCCACCAGTATGGTTCTGTCCGCCACACCCAGCTCATGCAGCACCTCGCTGACCAGGCGGTGGGCAATACCGTGATGGCAGCCGGGGCAGTAATGGGTGGGGCACTCATTGAGCACGGGGGTGACGTCAAACACCAGACGTTCGCCCGGCTGCGGGCGCAGCGCATCGGCCGTTTCCGAAATCCGCGTCATTATTTCTTCTCCTTGAGCGCCCGGAGGATGGGGTCGGTCAGCGCGTCCGCGCCGATGAACAGGCCGGGCATGACCCCGTGCCAGGCCACCGGGGCCGCGCTGTTGAGCGCCAGGCGCACATCCTCGACCATCTGGCCGGTATTCTGCTCGATAACCAGGAAACGCCGCCCCGGCGCCAAGGCGCGCAGGGCTTCGTCCGGGAAGGGATACAAAGTCACGGGCCGGAACAGACCCAATCGATGCCCCTGACCGCGCAACTGGCGGATGGCGCTGCGCGCGATGCGGGCCATGGAACCGAAAGCCACCACCACCAGCTCGGCGTCGTCCACGTCCATCTGTTCAAAGGCCGCTTCCGCGCGCATGGCCTCGTACTTTTCCATCAGCAGACGATTGCGCGCGGCCAGGGCTCCCTCGGCCAGATAGACGGATTTGAGCAGGCGCGGCGCGGCGGCGGGGCCGCGTTTGCCATAGCCTTCCAGCCGCCAGTCGCGGGCCGTGTCCTGAATCGCCTCCGGCCGCATGGCCTCTTTGGGCGGCTCGCGGCACACGGGCTCCTTGATCTGCCCCACAATGGCGTCGCCCAGCACCATGACCGGGTTGGCGTATTTGAAGGCCAGGGCAAAGGCCCGGAACATGAAGTCATAACACTCCTGCGCCGTGGCCGGGGCCAGGACCAGGTTGCGGTGGTCGCCGTGGCCGCCGCCCTTGACCGCCTGAAAATAGTCGCCCTGGGACGGGCCGATATCCCCCAGGCCGGGACCGCCGCGCTGCATGTTGACGATGACGCCGGGCACGTGGCTGCCCGCCATGTAGGAAATGGCCTCCTGCATCAGGGAGATGCCGCAGCCCGAGGACGAAGTCATGGCCGGAATGCCGCAGGCCGCCGCGCCCAACAGCATGTTGGAGGCGGCCACTTCGCTTTCGGCCTGCACAAACTGGCCGCCGTTCTCCGGCAGCAGCACCGAAAGCGCTTCGGGAATTTCATTCTGGGGCGTGATGGGATAGCCGAAATAACAACGGCAGCCCGCGTCCACCGCGCCGAAGGCCACGGCCTCATTGCCTTTGATCAGCACGCGTTCCGTCTGTGATGCGCTCATATGGCGCCTCCTTCGGCCGCGTTTTCGGCTTTGACGCTTCTGAATACCCGGATGGCCGTGTCCGGGCACATGACGGCGCAGGACGCGCAGCCCGTGCACTGGCCGCTCATTTCCATGATTTCATAACCCTGGCGGTTGAAACGGCCTGACGGACGCAGGATATGCACAGGGCAGACCTCCACGCAGAGCCGGCAGCCCTTGCAGCGATCTTCCAAAAAAACTACTCGTGACATATGTTTTTTGCACTCCTTCTAGTGTCGCGCCAAGCGACACATGTCGCAAACCCGCAAGGGGTTGCGCGCCGCCGCAGGCGGCGTAACCACAGCAAAAATCGCGTTTTTTGCTGTGTGATCTTCACGCTGAACCGACAGGTGAGGCGTGACATTTCACTAGTGCCCAATTGCAAAAATTTCGAGCATAGGCATGCTCTCAATTTTCGCAGGATCGTCCGCGAAAAAACGTGATTTTCGCGGTCTCACGGCGGCTGCGCCGCCGCAGAACCCTACGGGCTTCGGGCACCTGATTTTTCAAATCAGACACCAGCGACAGCACGGGGAAGTCCCGCGCCGGAAAAGGACCGGGGAACCGGGCCCGCCCTTATTTAATGAGCATGGCGTCCCCATAAGAAAAAAAGCGGTAGCCCCTGGTCACGGCTTCGGCATAGGCCGCCAGCATGCGCTCGCGCCCGGCAAAGGCCGAAACCAGCATGAGCAGGGAGGATTCCGGCAGATGAAAATTGGTCAGCACCGCGTCCACCACGCGGAAGCTCCTGCCGGGATAGAGAAAAATGTCCGTCCAACCCGTGTAGGGCTGCACCCGGCCGCAGAGTTCGGCCACGCCCTCCAGGGTACGCACGCTGGTGGTGCCCACGGCCACCACGGGACGGCCCTGGGCCTTGGCCCTGGCTATGGCCGCGGCCGTGGCCTCCGGCACTTCCACGTATTCGCGGTGCATGCGGTGGCTGCGGATGTCCTCGCAACGCACCGGGCTGAAGGTGCCGTAGCCCACATAGAGCGTCACCTCGGCCCACTCAAAGCCCCGGTCCGCCAGCTTTTCACGCATGGCCGGGGTGAAGTGCAGCCCGGCCGTGGGCGCGGCCACGGAGCCGGTTTTGTCGCTTCTGGCGTAGACGGTCTGGTAACGGCTGAGGTCTTCCTCGCCGTCGGCGCGCTTGATATAGGGGGGCAACGGGATATGCCCGGTGGCCGCGAAGGCCTTGGCCAGGTCGCCCTGCCAGGCCAGGCGTACCCGGCGCTGCCCGAAGGGGCCGGATTCCAGCACGGTCACGCTGATGCCCGCGCCGAAAGCGAAGGTTTCGCCCTCGCGCACGCTGCCCCCGCAACGCACCAGGCCCTCGGCCTCGGCGCTGAGGGCCTCCGCGCCGCCGGCCCCGCCAAGGCGCTTGTCGGGCCGGGCACGCTCCATGACCAGGGGCAGAGGCGTGAGCAGCAGAAATTCCACCTTGCCGCCCGTGCCGCGCGAACCCAGCAGGCGGGCCTGCAAGACGCGCGAATTGTTGGCGATGATCAGCGCATTCTCCGGCAGGCAGTCGGGCAGATCGCCGAACATGCCGTGGCGCAGCTCAGAGCGGGGATCGGAAGCGCCCTTGCGCGGCAGGACCAGCAAACGGGACGCGCCCCGCTCTTCCGGGGGAAACTGGGCGATCTGCTCCGGCGGCAGATCAAAACGGTAACTGCTCAGAGAAAAATCCGCTTCGTCGGGAATCATGGCTGTGGCGGGCCTCATTGCTGCGCCCGCCCCGGCGCCGGACTTGTCAGGGCGCGGCGGAGAGGCTAGGCTGTGTTCCTGAATCCGGACGACCTGTCATGTCCGGGGGAAGGAGTATAGCCATGCGACGCACGCTTGTCACCCTCGCTCTGGGGCTGGTCCTCGCCGCCGCTCAGGGCTGCGCCTCCATGGGCGTCAGCAATCCCTTTTCCAACGACCCGCTCACCGGCGGCGCGGACGTTACATCCAGCCAGTTGCTGAACGTACCCCTGCCCTCCGGCATGCAGCGCTATGCCTCGCACGGCTATATGAACTACGGCGCGGACGGGGAGCGCGAGGGCCTGGAAACCCTGCGCGGCAATGTGGACGCCTCGCGGGCGGCCCAGAGCATGTTCACGGCCCTGCAAAGCCAGGGCTGGCAGCTGCGGCTCTCCCAGCGCAAGGGAGACCGCTCCCTCTATGTCTATGACAAGGGCAACAGCCTGGCGGTGCTGGCCTTCCGCCGTCAGACCGTGCTGACCATCCTGGAAATCTGGGTGGGTAGCCGCCTGCCCGACGGCTCGGCCCTCAGCCTGCCCGGCGGCTCGGACAGCGGCGCGGAACTGTCCGGCGAGGAATACGCGCCCCTGGGCAACGAGTCAGGCCAAAGCACGCCCACGCCGCCGCCCGTTCCCGGCACCACGGAGCAGTGGGGCGCGGGAGCTCCCGGCGGTCCCAGCAGCTCCGGCGGCGCGGGCGCGTCCGGCGGCCTGCAGGAGCGCACGCTGTGAGCCCGACCCCGGCCGCATCCCTTGCCACGCCTTTTGACCGGAGCACGCGCTTTGCCCATAAGCGCCTGCATCTGGGGGTCTGCGGTTCGGTGGCCTGCTACCGGGCCACGGAGCTGCTGCGGGCCTGGCTCAGGCTGGGCATCCATGTTTCGGTCACGCTCACGGACGGGGCCCGGCGTTTCGTCACCCCCCTGCTCTTCGAATCCTTGGGCGCAATGCCGGTCTACGGCGGCATGTTCGAAGCCGGTCAGGATATTTTCTCCCATCTGGAGCCGGGACAGTGCGCCGAGGCCATGGTCGTGGCCCCGGCCTCGGCCGACGCCCTGGCGCGCCTGGCCCACGGCGCGGCCTCGGACATGCTGGCGGCCCAGGCTCTGGCCTTTGACGGCCCGCTGGTCCTGGCACCGGCCATGAACCCGCGCATGTGGTCCCATCCGGCCACCCGGGCCAACGCGGCTCTGCTGGAGCAGCGCGGCGCGCGTTTCGTGGGGCCGGACAACGGCGGCACGGCCTGCGGCGACGACGGCCAAGGGCGTCTGGCCGCCCTGCCGGAAATTTTTCTGGCCGGACTGCAAGCCCTGTCCCCCCAGGACATGGCCGGTCTGCGGGTCATGGTCACGCTGGGCCCCACGCGCGAAGCCTGGGACGGCGTGCGCTTCTGGTCCAATCCCTCCAGCGGCCTGATGGGCTCGGCCCTGGCCGTGTGCGCCTGGCTGCGCGGAGCCGAAGTGACGGCAATCTGCGGGCCGGGAGTGAGCGCTTTTCTGCCGCGAGGCGTGCAACGGCACGACGTGACGAACGCGCACGGGATGTACGAGGCCGCGCGCGGGCTCTGGCCGGATATGGACATGGGCATGTTCACGGCGGCGGTGGCCGATTTTTCACCCGCGCCCCTTGGGGAACGCAAATTCAAGAAATCCGAGGCGCCTGACGGCTTCAGCCTGGATTTCAGGCCCAACCCGGATATTCTGCACAACCTGGCCGCCGTGCGCCGTCCCGGCCAGAAGGTGCTGGGTTTCGCGGCAGAGACCGCGCCGGACATGGACGCCCTGTTGCCCCTGGCGCGCGCCAAACTGGCCCGCAAAAAAGCCGACCTGCTGGCGGCCAATCGCGTCAACGCCGTGGGCAGCGGCTTCGGCACGCCCACCAACAGCATGGCCGTGGCGGACGCGCGCGGGCGCGAGGAAATCTGGCCCTCACAAAGCAAGGCCGATGTGGCCTGGGAGCTCTGCACATGGCTTTTGCGGATCTGAATCCGCTGGGCGCGCTCTGGCAGGGCCACGGCCTGCGCTGCCTGCTGCTGCCGGAGGACGCGCCTCCGGCCTGCTCGCTCTGCGCCGAGCCGGGGCTGCGGACCGCCCCGCAACGGCGACCCGCCGCCCCGCCCTCCCGGCAAGGGCCGAATCCTGATCGCCGGGCGGTTTCCCCTGCGCCGGAACGGTCCGCCCCGCAACGGCGGGAAAGCGCCCGCGCCGCGGGGCAGGAAACAACGCCCGCCGCCGGACCCGCCGCCAACGCCCATAATGAGGAGCGTTGGCGGCCCCTGCCGCCGCACGCCTGGCCCGCGCCCTGGCGGGAGCGTCTGGCGGCCAGCCGACCCGGCCTGGTGGCCTGGACCTACTGGAATCTGGGCAGGGATCTCTGCGGCGCGCAGGACGAGCAGCGTCAGGCGCGGCGGGCTTTTCTGCAACGTCTGCTGGGCGATCTGGGGCACCCGGCGGGCACCCATACATTCTGGCCCGCCTGCCTGCCGAGGGGAGACGCAGACGACGCTCCGGACGCGGAGAACTACGCGCCCCATGCCGACGCCTTCTGGTCCGGCGTGAGCACGCTGGGCGCGCGCGGCGTGGTGGTCATGGGCTCGGCGGCGGCCAAGGCCCTGGCCCTGCCGGGCGGTCTCCGCCCCCTGCAGCAGACTCGCCATCGCGGACATCTGATCTGGGTGCTCTGGGATGTGGAGTATCTGCTGCACGAGGAGCAGCGCTATGGGGCCATGCTGGCCTTTTTGCGGCAGGCATTGCGCCATGTAATCCGGACCTAGAGGTCCTTCCTGAAATAGATTCTTTTGGCTTCCGAAGGAAAGAGAGAGAAAAATCATGTTCATCGCCATGGGCCTGATGCTGCTGGGCATGACCCTGGGCTGGCTGCTGCGCGGCCGGGCCTGGCTCGGCCTGCTGACCCGCTGCGTCTCACCGGCCATCATGCTGTTGCTCTTTTCTCTGGGCGTGGCCGTGGGCGGCAATGAGGAACTGATGAACAACCTGCCGTTGCTGGGCGGCAAGGCCCTGTTGCTGACCCTGGCGGGCGTGGCCGGGTCCCTGGCCTGCGTGGCCGTGATCCGGCGCTGGTTCCGCGATTTCCCCGCAGCCCCGGGCGCGGGCAATGCCCGGAACTCTTCTGTTGATGCCCACCCGCCGCACGGCGGCGTGTAACGGGCACCGCCCGGCAAGTTTTTCTGAACATGAGCCGATGGCGGCGCAAACACCGCGTCAGCGGGGTTTGTCATCCGTCCATAAAGACCCGAAGGGGCTTTTTTCCGTATGTCCGGCAGTCTGCTGATTCTGGCTTTTTTCGGCGCGGGGCTGGGTCTGGCCCGGCTGGGCCTGATTCCCCGCTATTTTGTGGAGCACGACGCCACGCTCTATGTGCTCTGGCTGCTCATGGGGCTGGTGGGCCTGTCCATCGGATCAGACCGGCGGCTGGGCGAGATTCTACGCACCCTGCGCCCGCGTGTGCTCCTGCTCCCCCTGGCCACCACCGTGGGCACGTTCGCGGGCGTGGCCGCGGCCAGCCTTTTTCTGGCCTACAGCCTTGCCGACTGCCTGGCCGTGGGCGCGGGCTTCGCCTACTACTCCCTTTCCTCCATCTTCATCACCCAGTACAAGGGCGCGGAACTGGGCACCGTGGCCCTGCTCAGCAACATTCTGCGCGAAATCCTGACCCTGGTGGGCACGCCGCTGCTGGTGCGCCTGCTGGGGCCGCTGGCCCCCATTTCCTGCGGCGGGGCCTCCACCATGGACACCACCCTGCCCATCATCGCCCGCTACGCGGGCCGGGACTGGATTTTCGTCTCCATCGTGCACGCCATGATCTTGGATTTCAGCGTGCCGTTCTGGGTTATCTTCTTCTGCACGCTGTAGGCACGGCGGCTTGCCAGACGCTGAAAAAGTCGTAACTCTGAATGTGGCCGCATTTTAACCCGGCGGAGGAAAGCCATGCCCAGGATGCGTTCAACCAAACAGCAATTGAAACAATATTTGCAGAGTCCGCAGTGGCGGGATCATTTGGAAGAAATCGCCGCGGGCGGCGCGTCCCATGTGGGGCCGCTTTTTTCCTTCCTGCTGCTGGGCCCGCAGACCATGCACCGGGCCGCCGTGGCCCTGGGCCTGACCACGGCCCGGCTGGCCGAGCGCGAGCCCGAGGCGGCCCGCAACATCATCCGCCGCTTCATGTGGCATATGAATGAAGAATCCGGCAACATCGGCTGGGGCATTCCCGAAGCCTTCGGAGAAAGCCTGGCCGCCAGCCCGCTCCTGGCCAAGGATTTTCATCGCGTGCTGGCTTCCTATCTCATCGACCTGGGCCGGGACGACAATTACTGCGACAACGATCTGTTGCGCCGCTCGTGTTACTGGGCCGTCGGCCGTTTGGCCCAGGCCCGGCCCGAACTCTGCGCGGGCGCGCGGCCCTGGCTGCGCAAAGGCCTGGAGGACAACGACGTGATCTGCCGGGGCATGGCCGCCTGGGCTCTGGCCCAGTTGCCGCCGGACTTCATGGACACGCCCGCCCTGCGCCGCCTGGCTGACGCCGGGCATGAAGAAATCTGCGAACTTTTCGACGGCGAGCAACTCTACGAAAAAAGCGTCAGCCAACTGGCGCGCGAAGCCCTGGCCCGCGAAGTCCCGGCCGCGGCCGCCCCGGACAGACCTTGATTGGTCCGGACCGGCCCTGAGCAAGCTGCCTCCGGACCGGCTTTCCAGCAGTGCTCTCAGGGCTTCTTCCCATTTGATTCGCTTAAAATACCTTCAGGCCGTGCAGCAAAATAATGGTGATGAGCAAAGGCGTCACCGTACGGCAGGCCAGACGCAGCAGGCGCGCCAGCCTTTGCAGCGGCAGGCTGCCGTTGTTGGTCAGGGCCGCGACGAATTCCCGTTCTGGCCAGACATAGCCCGCGAACAGGCTGGTCAGCAGGCCGCAGACCGGCAACAGCAGGTTGGACGTGGCGAAATCATACGCGTCAAAAGACGTCAGGCCGAAGACGGTCTCCGAGGCCCAGATCCCGGTGGAAAGCGTGGGCGGAACGCCCAGGGCGGCCACGCCGAGAGCCACCAGCAGTGTGGCCTTGGGGCGGGGCAGTTTGCAGGTTTCCAGCAGCCAGGCCACGGGAATTTCCAACAGGCAGAGCATGGCCCCGATGGCGGCCACGGCCGAGAGCACAAAAAAAATCGCCGTAAAGAACTGCCCGCCCGGCATGGAGGCGAAGACCGCCGGAATGGTCAGGAAAAGCAGGCTGGTGCCTGCCGTGGGCTCGAAGCCGAAACTGAACACCGCCGGAAACACGGCCACGCCCGCCAGCAGGGAGACCAGCAGATCGCAGACCATCACCCGCAGGGCCAGGGCGGGCACGCGGGTGTCGGCCTGGAAATAGCTGCCGTAGGTGATCATGCAGCCGAAGCCGATGGACATCTTGAAAAAGGACAGGCCCATGGCCATCAGCACCACTTCGCCGTTGATGCGCGCGAAGTCGGGCATGAAAAGAAAGCGCAGGCCCGCACCGGCATTGGGCAGGGTCAGGCTGCGAATGCAGACCGCCACCAGCAGCAGAAAGAGCAGGGGAATGAGCACGCGCGTGACGCGTTCGATGCCCCCCGAGGCCCCGCGCATGATCACGGCCGCGATGAAACCCAACACCAACCACTGCCAGAGCAGGCTTTCCCACGGGCTTGCCAGCAGCTCTCCGAAAATGCGGGCCGCCACCAGCGGGTCCGTGGTGGCCACGCCGCCGCTCAGGGCCTTGGGCACATAGGCGAAGACCCAGCCCGCCACGTCGCTGTAAAAAGCCAGAATCAACGCGGCGGCCAGTACCGAGAGCGCGCCCGTCACCCACCAGGCCCGGCGCGGGGTCAGCAGGGTGAAGGTTCTATAGGCATTGGCGCGGGTGCGCCGCCCCATGATCATTTCCACGATCATCAGGGGCAGGGCTACCAGCATGGTGGAAAGCACGTAGATCAGCAGGAAGGACGCGCCGCCGTGCTGTCCTGTGAGGGCGGGCACCTTCCAGATATTGCCCAGGCCCACGGCCGAGCCCAGAGTGGCCGCCAGCATGCCGAGCCGGGACGCGAAAAGGTCCCGCGCTCCCCGTCCCGCCCCGCCAGCGCCTGGTCCCGTTGCCGATGCCCCCATGCCTTCTCCCCCAAAACTGTCGTCAGACGGCGCGGTCGTTCACATGCGGCGTTAGAGCATTTCAAACGTGAATTGCTCTACACCGCCGCGTCCAGCAGCAGATTGTCCCTGTGGATGACTTCCGGATAGTGGGCGTCGCCCAGAATGGCCGCCACTTCGTGGCGCTTGAGCCCCATGATTTTCTTAAGGTCAGCCGCGCTGTAATTGGAAAGGCCCACGCCCAGGCTTTGCCCCTCGTGCAACACGCGCACCAGGGCTCCTTTCTGGAACGCGCCTTCCACCCGGCGCACGCCGCCGGGCAGCAGGCTGCCGCCCTTGCGCAGCAAAGCTTGCGCCGCGCCCGCGTCCACGGTCACGTTGCCCGCCGGTTCCGACTGGTAGGCCAGCCAGAACTTGCGGCGCGGTATGGCGTGCCCCGCGGGACGCACCCAGGTCCCCGGCGTTGCCGTCGGGGTTCCGCCCGCCGCCTCCAGCGCCGCCGCGTCAAAGACGCGTGCCAGCACGTCGGGCTCGCGGCCCGGCAGGATCAGGGTGGGCACGCCGATCTGGGCGGCGCGCCGGGCGGCCAGCAGTTTGGAATACATGCCGCCCGTGCCCACGGAAGTTTTGCCGCCGCAGAGTTGGCTAAGATCCAGGGCCGCCACGTCGTCGATATGGTCCATAACCGGCGCGTCGGGTTGCCGCTGGGGATTGGCGGCCAGCACGCCGGGCGACGAGGTCAGATTGACGAACAGGTCCGCGCCCGTGAGGTTGACCAGCAGGCTGGCGAGGCAATCGTTGTCGCCGAACTTGAGTTCGCTCACCGAAACCGTGTCGTTTTCATTGACAATGGGCAGCACGCGCCACTGCAGGAGTTCCGCGAAGGTGTTGCGGGCGTTGAGAAAACGCTGGCGTGCGCGCAGGTCGTCACGGGTCAGCAGCACCTGGGCCGTGGGCATGCCGTGGGCGTGAAAAGCCGCGTCCCAGGCCCGCATCAATTGTCCCTGGCCCACGGCGGCTGCGGCCTGCCGGGCAGCCAGGCCCGTGGTTTCCACCTGCCTGCCGTGCACGGCCAGAGCCGCCCGCCCGGCGGCCACGGCGCCGGAAGAAACCAGCACCAGCCGCCGCTCGCCGGACTGATTGGCCTGCTGACCCGCTTGCGAGCCGGGCGGGCGGCGCAGCCCGGCCAGTTGCCCGGCCAGGCTGTCCAGCACGGCGGCGCTGAGCCCCATAGCGTCGGTCAGCACGGCGCTGCCGACCTTGACCACCACCACACGGGCCTGCGCCAGTACCCGGGCCCGTTCCTGCCGCCAGTCCTCCGGCCTTTCCATCACCGCCTCCGCTGCAATTGCCCGCACAACGCGGCCGCTTCCGCCCCGGCCGTCCGTCTTTTCCGCCGGACAGGCCGTCAGAACAGCCTCACTCGCGCGTGTAGATCACTTCAATGTCCGGGAATTCCTCGCCCGCTTCCGCCTCTTCCTGCTCGTAGCGCAACAGGGGCTCGTGGCGGGCCAGCTCGTCGCGCAACCGCCAGAGTTCGGCCACCAGTGGTTCCAGGGCCTGCTCCTCGCGGGCGGAAATGAAGAAAATCTTCCGGCCATCGGCTTCGGCGCGGGCTTTCAGCGTCTCCAGGCGTTCCTCGTCCACCAGGTCTATTTTATTGACCACTTCAATCTGCCTCCGCTCGGCCAGTTCCGGATCGAAACGCCGCAACTCATCATTGACCAGTTCAAACCCGGCCCAAGGCTCCACGTCATCCACATCCTCAATGCTCAACATATGCACAAGAAAGCGGGTGCGCTCCACATGCTTCAAAAAGCGGTGCCCCAGGCCCTGTCCTGCGTGCGCGCCCTCAATAAGGCCGGGGATGTCGGCAATGACCATGCGCTTGTCCGGATCCACCTCGTCGATCATCACGCCCAGATTGGGCGTCAGGGTGGTGAAGGGATAGGCCGCGATCTTGGGACGGGCCGCCGAAACCCGCGAAATGAACGTGGACTTGCCCGCATTCGGCAAACCGATCAGTCCGGCGTCGGCCAGGATTTTCAGCTCCAGCCGCAGGTTCAGCTCCTCGCCGGGTTCGCCGGGTTGGGCAAAACGCGGCGCGCGCATGGTGGCGGACTTGAAATGCTCGTTGCCTTTGCCGCCGCGCCCCCCGCGCGCCACCAGCGCAAGGCTGTCCGGCTCGCTGAGGTCGGCCAGCAAGCGCTCGCCTTCCGGCCCTTCGGCAAAAACCAGGGTGCCCACGGGCAGGCCCAGCACCAGATCCGTCCCCTTTTTGCCGTCGCATTGGCTGCCTTGGCCGGGCTGGCCGTTCTGGGCCTCATACAGGCGCTTCAGACGGAAATCATAGAGGGAAAGCAGACGGTTGTCGGCCCGCAGATAGACGGAACCGCCCTCCCCGCCGTTGCCGCCGTCCGGGCCGCCGCGCGGCACAAACTTCTCGCGCCGGAAGGACACGCAACCGTGGCCGCCCTTGCCCGCCCGGACCTGAATTTTCGCTTCATCCACAAATCTCATACTATTTTGCCTCTGACCGGGGCATCACGGCCCCGGATTTATGTTATTCAAACGAGATAAGCAACGCTTGAAATGCCCGTTTACGGCGAGCAAAGCCCGCCGCGAGCGGCAGCCGTTGGCGGCTGTGCCGCCTTCGGATGACGACGGCAAAAATCGGCATAAGCGCAAGTTAGTTGCACTGTTGCACACCGAAGACCAACCCGAAGGACGACCCGCAGGGCCGTGGCCGTAGGCGAGCAATGCGAGCCGTACGGACATCGAGAGCAGAGCGAGCGTCGCCGGAACTTTGAGAATGCCGATTCTCAAAGGTGATCTGCGCTACTATGCCTGGAAAAAAGACAAAAGGGAAGGAACCGCCCCTGAGGGCGGCTCCTTCCCTTTGAAATTTTCACGCGAAGGGGCTTTATTGAGCGGGCGCTTCCACATGCACGCGCGTCAACACGCGGCGCTTACGGACATATTTTTCAAAGCGCACTACGCCCTCCACCTTGGCGAACAGGGTAAAATCCCTGCCCATGCCCACATTGGCGCCGGGATACACAACGGTGCCCAGCTGACGCACCAGAATATTGCCCGCCAGCACGTGCTGACCGCCGAAACGCTTGACGCCGCGGCGTTGACCCGCGCTGTCGCGACCGTTGCGCGAAGAGCCGCCTGCTTTTTTATGAGCCATGATAGCCTCCTGAACGCTGAATCATCGAAACGCCTTGCCAATCCGCTCCGACTCCGGCCCGCAACCCGAAGGATCGCTTCCGGAAACCAGCCGAAAAACGGACGGGCCGCCTCGAAAGACCAGCCTAGCTGTTGATGCTTTTGACGCGAATGGTGGTGCAGTCCTGGCGGTGACCGCGCAGCGTTTTGGAATCCTTACGCCGCCTGCGTTTGAACACCATGACCTTGGGGCCGCGCCCCTGTTCCACCACTTCCGCCGTCACGGCGGCGCCAGCCAAGTACGGAGCGCCCACTTTGCAGTCCGCGCCGCCGACCATCAGCACCTTATCCAAGGTAACATCGCTGCCGGCCTGGGCCGCGAGCTTTTCCACAACAATCTTGGAACCTTCTTCGACGCGGTACTGTTTTCCGCCGGTCTCGATAATCGCGTACATGATCAACCTCCAAAAAGAGAAAGGCATATTTGCCCGATGGAACGGAAAATGTCAAGGCCCGGACCCCAATCTTTTTCATCCGGGCGTTTCTCCCGGCCGTAATGCCGGACAAATCCGGCGGCGTGGCTTGGCAAAACCGCCCCGGCGCTGCTACCGTGCCGCCATGAGCGAAATCCTCACCCTGACAGTGGACAGCTTGGCCCACGACGGACGCGGCATCGCCCGTCTGCCGGAGACAGGCCAAAACAGCAAAACCCGTGGAAGCGGCACAGCCGTCTTTGTGAGCGGCGCGCTGCCGGGGCAGATCGTCCGAGCGCGGATCGTCAGGCGCAAGGCCCGCCTTGTGGAGGCCGACCTGCTGGACGTGCTGCGCCCGGCCCCGGACGCCGTACCGGCGCTCTGCCCGCACCAGCGGATCTGCGGCGGCTGCCCTCTGCAGATCATGCCCTACCCGACGCAGCTGCGCTGGAAGGAGGATCTGGCCCTGGCGGCCCTGACCCGCATCGGGCACCTGGACCGGGACATGCTCACAGCGGTTTTGGAGCCCCCGCACCCTTCGCCTGAACGGACGGCGTTCCGCAACAAGATGGAATTCGCCTTTGGCCGGGACGCGGGCGGCAATCTGATCTTGGGGCAGCGCCGCCGGGGCGGCGCCGGAGTCATCGCGGTGCCGGGCTGTGTGCTGCTGCCCGCCGGGGCCCAGGACATTCTGGCCGCTGCCCGTCGCTCGGCGGAACAGAGCGGCCTCGCCCCCTATGCCGCTCCACTCGCACGGCGCGGCCCTGGCCGGGACAAAATGACCCATGCAGCCGGATCGCACGGCTTCTGGCGCTTCCTGGTTCTGCGCAGCGGCAGACGGGAAGACGACCCCGCGCCACGCTGGTGGGCCCTGTGCGTAACCAGTCCCGGCGGTGCGGACGGACGGGCCGCCGCGCGCTCTCTGGGCGAAGAGCTGCTGGGCGGCTTTCCGGACCTGGCCGCCTTTGTCCATGAGGAACGGCAAAGCCCCGATGCCCTGGCCGCCGGTGAGCGGCGCGTGCTCTGCCTTAACGGGAGCGGCGGGGAAGATCCGCAAGCCGCCCTGCTCCACCTGCCGCTGGGCGATTGCCTGTTCGCCCTGGACGCGGCTTCTTTCTTTCAGGTCAACACCAGAGCCGCGCAGAATCTGGCCCGCCTGGCTCAGGACATGCTCCGGCAGACGCGCGGCGGCGCGGAAAACGGCTCATCCCTGCTGGACCTTTACTGCGGCGTGGGCGCGCCGGGGCAACTGCTGGCTCCTGACTACGATCGGCTTCTGGGCCTGGAATGCGACAAACGCGCCGTGGCTCTGGCCCGGCGCAACGCGGAACGCGGCGGACTGACCCGGTGCCGCTACGAAGCGGGCGATGCGGCGGCCCTGCTGGACCGGCTGCGGCGTGAGCGGCGCGGTCCCGGCTGGGACACGGTACTGGCCGACCCGCCGCGCGCCGGTCTCGCCCCTCGGGTTCTGGACGGCCTGCTGGCGCTACGGCCCCAAACTATCCTCTATATATCCTGCAACCCGGCCACCCTGGCCAGGGACGCGGACGGCCTCCAGACGCGCTACAGCCTGGAACGGCTGGCGGCCGTGGATCTTTTTCCGCATACGCCGCACCTGGAATGCCTCAGCCTCTGGCGGCTCAAGTCCTGAAAAGGACAAAAACAACCCCGGCAGGCCCGCGCTTGCGGCGAAAATATGCGCAGATGCCGAATGTTTCGGCGCAAAGCCGTTGACGCGCCGGGGAGGCTGTGATAATTTACACAGCGTTAGGGCAAAATCATAGCAAACATAGGATTTGCCGGGTGGCAGCGGGAACTGACGCCCACACCTGAGAGGGCGGCTTTTCCACCAGGCTTCCAAAGCGCGGATGTAAAAGATGTGCGCGCCGCTGACACAACGCGGAGGCGGCCCATGTCGTTCAAGGATATTCTCAAACAACAGCAGAGCGGCATGGAAGCCCTGGCAACCACCGGGGTCATCGGCCTGCATCTGGTCAGCGGGCCGCTGGTGGGCTTCGCCATAGGTTACGGTTTGGATTACTGGCTGGATACCAGCCCTTGGTGCAAATTGTTTTTCCTGCTGCTGGGCATTGCCGCCGGTTTTTTGAATGTCTACCGGGACACGCAGCATCTGTTGAAAAAAATGGCGGCTGAAGACGCCCGCCGTAAGGGCCTCAGCCCGACGTCCGGCATGCCGACGCGGCAGACCGGCACCGGGGCGGGCGCAACGCAGGGAACCAGAGAGACAAATGACCGCGCAGACGCTGAAAAGCATGACGCACAGCCTTGACGCCTGGCTCTGGCGGCGGGGCATCGGGCACCCGGTCATCCGGCCGCTGGTGCGCAACGAGCTGCTGCTGACAGCCCTGTTTCTGCTGGGCGGCGGCGCGGCTTTCAGCGCGACGCCCTGGTTTTTCTGGTTCGGCGTGGGATTGGGCATTATGACCCTGACGTTCTGGAGCTTGGCGCGCTTTTTCCTGCGCGCGGGTCTGGGCGAATACAGCACCGCATTTTTACGCGTGGTATTGTTGCGCTGGGGCGGCAGGCTGCTGCTGCTGGGCGGGCTGCTCTACTGGGCCCTGATAGTCTGCAAAGCGCCGGTAACGGCCATTCTGGGCGGTCTGACCGCCGGAGCGGCCACGGCCCTGATAACCTTTGCCGTGGCTTCGCGTAACGCACGGCGCTGAGACAGCGGGCGGCGGAGCCGCCGGACGGAACACTTCATTGGGGGAAAGGCCTCGGGCATTTGCGCCGCGCGGCCTTTGAAAACACGGTTCAGCTTGTATCCACACAGGAGGCTGGCTCATGGCAGGTGGTTTGCCGCATCCGGTATTGCTTTCCACATTTATGGGCATGGACGAGATCACCATCGGCGGACAGGTGATTGAATTCAAACACGTCTTTTATTCCTGGGTCTGCATGGCCATCCTCTTCACGGTGGCCTTGATCATGCGCCGGCGGCTGACGCTTGTGCCAGGGGGCCTGCAAAACTTCTTCGAAGCGCTCGTCGACACTATTGAACGCTTCGTCTGTTCCACCATGGGCGAGGTGGGGCGCAAATACGTGCCCCTGCTGGCCGGTATGTTCATCTACATTTTCGGCATGAACCTCATGGGCCTGATCCCCGGTTTCGACGCGCCCACGGCCAACCTGAACACCACGGTCTGCATGGCGCTCTTCGTGCTCGTCTACTACAACGCCGTGGGCCTGATGCGCTGGAAAAGCCATTACATCAATCAGTTCACCGGCCCGTCCAAATTCCTCATTCCGCTGATGTTCCCGCTGGAAGTGGTTTCGCACCTCTCGCGCCCGGTTTCTCTCTCCCTCCGTCTTTTCGGCAACATCCGGGGTGAGGAAATCGTCATGATTCTCTTCTTCGTCATGGCGCCCCTGCTGGGCACCCTGCCCATCTACGCCCTCTTCCTTCTGGGCAAGACCATGCAGGCTTTCGTGTTCTTCATGCTGACCATGTTCTACATCAAGGGCGCTCTGGAAGGCCCTGAGCACTAAACCGACACGCCGAGATCTCCCTCGCGGTCCGGAATCCGGGCCGCGGGCGGAGCCGCCGCCGGAACCGCCTGAGCATGCGGCCCGGATTCCGGAATGAAACTGCTCGCATCATTTGGGGGAATGGTCGTACGCGACCCAACTATAAACCAGTGTAAGGAGTGCTCTCATGCGTAAATTTCTGATGATCGCCCTGAACACCGTGGCGCTGCTGGGCTTGGCCAGCATGGCTTTTGCCGCCAACCAGCTCGACTCCGCCGCTCTGGGCTACACCTGCCTGGCCGCTGCCCTCGGCATCGGCATCGCCGCTTTCGGTTGCGGCATCGGCATGGGCCTGGGCCTCAAGGGCGCCTGCGAAGGCGTTGCCCGCAACCCCGACGTGAGCGGCAAGATCACCGGTACCATGATTCTGGCCTTCGCCTTCATCGAATCTCTGGCCATTTACGCTCTGGTCATCAGCTTCATCCTGCTCTACGCCAACCCTTACGCGTAGTTCGCGTTCGATCGCACAAAAAAAGGGAGGCCAAGGCCTCCCTTTTTTTGTGCGCGCGGATCTCGCCGGATTTCGTCACGGTGACACACGGACGCGCAGCCGCGTCCGTCACGACAGGCCTTCATCCTTTACTGCGGACCGCGCCCGGCGCCGGCAGGCTCTAGTTGTTTCGTCCCTCTCGAACACGCAACTCCGCGTAACGGCGGGCAAAACAAACAGGCAAACGGTCAGCGCGCCCACAGCCGGACCTGCGCGGCAGCCCTCTTGCGCAATGCTCCGTTTTCAAGTATTCTGAATAATACTTTATTTCACAAGTCAACATTAACGGATTTGCTCCGAGCTATAAGGCACCGCACATGGTCACTCAACCCAAAAGCAAACACATTCCCCGCGCCACCATTCAGCGTCTTGCCACCTACGTGCAGGTGCTTGAAAATTTCGCCCGCGACGATGTGGAAGTCATTTCCTCCAACCCTCTGGCCGAAGCCTGCGGCGTCAACGGCTCGCAGGTGCGCAAGGATCTGGCCTATTTCGGGGAATTCGGCATCCGGGGAGTGGGCTACCATGTAACCTCGCTCATCGCGGCCATTACCTCGGCACTGGGCGTGGACCGCGAATGGCGCATGGCCCTGATCGGCGTGGGCAACCTGGGCAAGGCCATTCTGAACCACGGGGAATTCCGCGCGCGCGGCTTCAACATCGTGGGCATCTTTGACTGCGATCCCTTCAAGATCGGCGAAATCGTGCACGGCTTGGAAGTGCATTGCACCAAGGATCTCAAGGGCATGGTGGCGGAGCTGAACATTGAAATCGGCATCATCACCACCCCGCCGGAACGGGCTCAGCGCGCGGCCCAGCACCTGATGGACGCGGGCCTGATCTCCATTCTCAACTTCGCGCCCGCGCGGATCAAAGTGCCGGAACGCGTTCACGTGGAATACGTGGACTTTTTCCACCACCTCTACGCCCTGGCCTTCAATCATACCCAGGCCCGTTATTGAACGGACTCGGCATGTCTCCAGCCGCATGGGGCGGACGTTTTCTAGATGCCCTAGCTTTTCTGACCCGCCTTGCGCCGCCCCGGAGTTTCACCGCGCAATCTCTGGCGGCCAGCGTGCCGTGGTTCGCGCCCGCCGGTCTGGCCTTGGGCTGCCTCTGCACGCTGGCGGCCTGGCTGGCCCTGACCATTCTTTCCACCGCAACCGGAGCCTCCCACGCTATGGGAACAGCCTGGCCCGCCGCCGCTCTGGCGGCCTGGCTCTGGTTGGCCCTGGAACTGTGGAGCACGCGCGGCCTGCACTGGGACGGCCTGGCCGATCTGGGCGACGCCTGCGGCAGCGGCGCGAGCGGCGCACGTTTCCGGGAAATTCTGCGGGACAGCCGCCTGGGTGCCTTCGGCGCGTTGAGCCTGCTGCTGATTTTCAGCGGCCAATGGCTGGCCCTCGCCTGGCATCTGGCCGCCGGGCAGTGGCTCATGCCGGTGCTCGCACCGGCATGGGGCCGGGCCTGCGCTGTCTGGCTGGCCGCCTCCGCGCCGCCCCATAACCCGGATTCTCTGGGCGGCCTGGCCTGCACCGGGGCCGGTCCAACAGTGCGTCGCGTCTACCGGCTGGGGGCGCTGCTGCTGGTCTGCCTGCTGGCGGCTTTGGGCCTCTCCCTTTGGCAGGGTTTGGTCCTGATCGTCGCGCAATATTGTCTCACACGCCGCCTGGCCGCACAGGCCCGATCACATGGCGGGCTTTCCGGCGATTTTTTGGGCGCGGCCATCGAGTTGGGGCAGTTGTGGTTTCTGCTGGCAACGCTGTAAGATGGAGCAGGCATATCCCCGCATAATCCAGAGCAATTCTCATTTGAAATAAGTGAATTGCTCTGGTGGCCGTGTGCGGACGCCGCCTCCTTGCACTTGGGCGGCGTAGCATTTGAAATGTGCAATATTTCAAACGCAAAATACGTAAGGAGCGGAACATGGACTTCAAGGAATTGGCGGAGGCGGCCCGCACCTGCCGCCGTTTTGAAGAGGACAAGCCCCTGAGCATGGCTGACCTGGACTGGCTGACGGAGTGCGCCCGCCTGGCACCCTCGGCCCGCAACGCCCAGGAGCTGCGTTTTATTCTGGTGGGACCGGGCGAGACCTGCCGAAAACTGTTCACCCTGACCCGCTGGGCCGGAGCGCTTAAAGACTGGGGCGGCCCTCATCCCGGCGAGCAGCCCACGGCGTTCATTGCTGTGCTGATGCCTGAAAACGGCAAGGAACTGCTCTGCTACGACACAGGCATTGCCTGCCAGACCATCCAGCTTGCGGCCGCCAGCCGGGGCTGGGGTTGCTGCATCATTCAGTCCTTTGACCATAAGGCCGCGCCGGAATTGCTGGACGTGCCCGAGGGCATGAAGATCGCCCTGGTGCTGGGCCTGGGCGTCGCCAAAGAAAAACGCCGGATCGCCCCCATGCCCGCCGACGGCTCGTTCGGCTACTGGCGTGACGAACAGGGCGTGCACTATGTGCCCAAACGCGCGCTGGACGATCTGGTGCTCAAGCGTTTTTGACAGGCCACGGCTTCCACGGAAACAAAAAGCGCCGCCGGATAGGCGGCGCTTTTTGTGGCATCGGAGCATTTCAAAGCTGAAATGCACTAGTTCCGAATTTTGCCGTAGTCCAACAGCCAGGCGTTAAGCAAATCGGCCAGAGCCGTGTCGCCGTCGGCATAGGCCTTGCGCCTGGCCGCCTGGACAAAGGCGTGCCGCAAAGCGCTGCCTCCCTTGGCGTCTCTGTCCTCTTCCAGGCCGTGCATGAATTCCACCATCTGTTCCTGCAGGCCCTCTTTCCGCAACAGGCGCAACAGGCGGCTCTGCACATCCGGCGAAGAAAAAAAAGACAGGGCGCGTACGCCCGCACGCAGGGCGTCAGGCCCCCGGCCCTGGGCCTCCAACTGGTCCATGAGTCGGAGCCAGCCCCCGCGCCAGAGCGGTTCACGCTCCAACTGCGCGACGCAGGCCGCCGCGTCGAATGCGGCACCGGCAAAGGCCGCGTCCAGTTCCCGCTCCCGCACCTCGGGCAGACCCAGTCGACAGGAAAGCGTGGGCCCGATGCGCAGCTCATAGCCGTCCATACGGGCCAGACGGTGCATATCCGCCGTCACATCCAGGCGCCAGCGCTGATAAAAGAGCTTGCCGTTCTGCAAATCATGCTCAAAACGGCCCGGCGTCTGGCTGGTGTGGTGATATAACACGCTTTCCCCGATCACGGCCAGACGGAAGCCCTGCCGCCGGACGGCAAAACAGAAATCCACATCCTCACAGCCGTTGCGGTAGCCTTCAAAAAAGCCGCCGCAGGTCTCAAATACCTGCCGCCGCAGCATCAAGGCCGCGCCGGTAATGGCCTGCAAAGGGCGCTTTTTCCGTAGTACGGGATGGTTGCCGGGAAAATGCTCGTAAATATGGCTGACTTTGTAGAAAGGTGAGAAGCTGATGCCGCAATGCTGCGCCGTGCCGTCGGGATAGAGCAGCAACGGCCCGGCCGCGCCGAGGCGGGCATCCTCAAAAGCCGCGCGCAACGGCGGCAGCCAGCCCGGAGTACAGGTGGTGTCGTTATTCAGAAAAAAGAGCAGGTCGCCTGCGGCGGCGTGCGCCCCCAGATTGCAGGCCTTGGCGAAACCCAGGTTTTCCGGCAGGCGCAAGGCCTTGAAGCCCGCGCCCCAGAGGCTTTGCCCCAGAGGCTCAAGCTCGCCGACCGTGGCGTCCGTGGAGCCGTTATCCACCACCAGCACTTCCAGGTCCTGGCCGGCGGAATGCGTCGCCAGGGAGCGCAGACAGGCCGCCGTCATCTGCCAGAGATTCCAGGCCGGGATGATTACGGAAACGCGCATGCCGCCTCCCTTGTCCACTCAGGCCGCGCCGTTCCGCTCTTGGCGGAAACGCCGGGCAGCGGCCACAAAATTATCCGCCCAGCACGGCACGGCTGGTGCGAAAATATGGGTATAAGCGGCCCAGACCCGTCCCCGCGTCAGACCGTCGCAGGCCATGCCGCCGAGATGGCCCATCCCCTTGCCCCGCGAGAGCTCCAGAGCGCAGGAAGGCGCCGCGCCTTCCCACTGGCAGCGCGAATAGTGAAACTCATGCCCGCGCAGGATCAGGCCCGGCGGGAAAAAAGGATTTTCCGCCCGCACCGTGCCCTGTACGTAGCCCAGGCCCTGAGGCTTGGCGCAAAAGCGCGCCGTCACCGGAAAGACATTGCTCATGGGCCAGAGCCCGTCCTCCCGCTCTATGCCCCGAGCCAGGAGCATGAAGCCGCCGCACTCCGCATAGATGGGCAGGCCTTCGCGGGCCAGACGGGCCAACAGGGGCAAACGCGGCGAGCGGCTCAGCTCCGGCGCGCAGTCTTCGGGGAAACCGCCGCCCAGATACAGGCCGTCCAGCCCCTCCCAGGGATCAGAGCCGGATTCCGGGCCGCCGTCCAGAAGGGAAAGCCGGACCAGCTCCGCCCCGGCGCGGGTCAGCGCCTCCAGATTTTCCTGATAGTAAAACCAGAGCGCCGCATCACGCACATACCCGATGCGCGGCCGCGGAAGAAGGCTGGTCACAACGTCGCCGCGCTCGCTCGGCGCGGAGAGAAGTGCCACGCCGTCTTCGGCATCCTTTTCCCGCGCGGAATCTTCCCCGCCCAGAAGGGAGACCTCCCGCGCCGCCGCCAGTACGGCCGAAAGATCCAGATGCGCGCGCACCAGGGCGGCCAGATCGTCCAGACGGCGTTCCGCGTCCCCGGCCAGAGAATCCCCGCAACAGGCAATGCCCATATGCCGTTCAGGCAGGGGGTTTTCCGCCAGGCGCGGCAGCGCGCCCAGCACGGGCACATCCGTGTAGGTTTCCAGAGCGCGGCACAGCACGCTTTCATGCCGGGCCGAACCCACCTGATTGAGCACCACGCCGCAAAAACGGAGGCCTTTTTCAAAATGGAGCATGCCCTGGACCAGAGCCGCCGCCGTGCGGGTCATCTTGGTGCAGTCCAGGCTGAGCAGGATGGGGCAGTCCAGCGCGCGCGCCAGTTCCGCCGTGGAGCAGGAGCCCTCCACGTCCAGGCCGTCGAACAAGCCCCGGTTGCCTTCCACGAGGCCCAGCACATTTGGCGTGCCTGCCTCGACCGAATCGCTACGAAGCAGCGCCTCCATGGCCTGGATAAAAAGCGCGCGCAGCCGCGCGGGCGGCAGAAAGTAGGGGTCCAGATTGGTAGCGGGCCGCCCGGCGGCCAGGGCCAGCCAGGCCGCGTCAATATAATCCGGCCCCTTCTTGAAGGGCTTGACCGCCACCCCGGCGGCGGATGCCGCCCGCGCCAAGCCCAGGGAAAGCAGGGTCTTGCCGCCCCCGCCGGACAGCGCAGACACGCAGAGCCGGGGGAAAGCCGCTTGGGGTGGCGCTGTGCTGAGGGAGGTGGGAAGCGGCATACGACTCCTTATTCCCGGCATGGAAATTTTTTGTCGCTGGCAAGAAAGGCAAGCGGCCCGGCGCGGGCGCGTAGCCGTCTACGTAACCAAGCCGGGCCGCGACGCCTGACGCCGCCAGCGGCAAAAAGGTTCCATGCCGCCTAATGTTTGAAGGAGCGCTGCCCCGTAAACACCATCGCCACCTGCGGTCGCGCCTCGTTGCAGGCCATGATCACCTCGGCGTCGCGCAACGAGCCGCCGGGCTGGGCAATGGCCGACACGCCCTGGGCCACGGCGGCGTCCACGCCGTCGCGGAAGGGGAAAAAGCCGTCGGAAACCAGACGCGAACCGAGCAGGCCGCCGCGCGCCTCGCGCGTGCGCAGGCCGATGTCGGTCAGCTTGTCGTTCAGGGCGGCGTCGCTCGCGGCCTTCTGCTTGAGCTCGTAGAGCGAAAGCCCCAGTTCTTTGAAGGCAAGAGTGTCGGCGTACTTGGTGTAGGCCTTGTGCACGGCCAGTTCCACGCAGCCCACGCGGTCCTGCTCGCCGGTGCCGATGGCCAGGGTGGCCCCGTCGCGGACGAAAATCACGGAATTGGAGGTCACGCCCGCTTCCACGGCCCAGGCAAAGCGCAGATCGGCCAGTTCGGCCTTGCCAGGCGCGCGCGCCGCCACCTCAAGGCCTTCCTTGGTGGAGGCAGTGGCGGGCAGGAAGTCGGCATCCGTGAGGATGCGGTTCACAAAGGATTTCTGCACAATGACGCCGCCGTCGGCCAGACTCTTAATATCCAGGAAGGCCGAGCGGGTCAACTCGTCCAAACGGCCCAGGCCGGGCAATTCCATGATGCGCAGGTTCTTGCGGCGCTTGAGGATCTCCACCGCGCCTTCCTCGAAAGCGGGCGCGGCCACCACTTCGAAATAATTGGCCGCCACCATTTCAGCGGCCTCGCGGCTGAAGGGCCGGTTGACCACCACCGCGCCGCCGAAAGCCGCGATGCGGTCGCACCAGAAGGCCCGCTCCAGAGCGACGGCCACGCCGTCGTCGGCCCAGGCCGCGCCGCAGGGATTGTTGTGCTTGAGAATCACGGCCGCCGGACGTTCGGCGAGGTATTGCAGAATGTTGGCCCCGTTGTCCACATCGGTGAGGTTGGTCTTGCCCGGATGCTTTCCGGCCTGGATCATCTGCGCCTCGGTAAGGGCGGAGACGATGCCGTTGCCCGGCCCGCGCCAAGTCAGGCCGCCGCAGGCCAGGGAGCCCTGCTTCAGGGCATAAAGCGCGGCGGGCTGATCGGGATTTTCGCCGTAGCGCAGGCCTTTTTCTTCCTGGTCCAAGGTCCAGACGCGTTTTTCGTAGACGAGTTTTTCCTCGCCCAGGATGATGGTCATGGTTTCGGGAAAAGCGTCCTTGCGGACAGTGCTGTACATGGCCTTGAGATCCGACATGCTGCCTCCGATGTTGTCGCCGGTCGCGGAAGCGCCTGCATAGCACAAAAAGCCTCCAGGGGCCAGACCCGCCCTTCCGAGCGCTGCGGGGGCGGCGGGCGCGTTGACGAACCGGGCGCAACAACATACATAACAGCCCGATGGGAAACGGGCTGTGGAGCCCGGCGCGGCGACAAGAGCGCCGCGAGCACGGCAAAAACCGCGTTTTTTGCTGTGCGGTCTTCACGCCGAACCGGCAGGCGGGGGGGCATCCCACTAGAGCGGGCGACCGCAAAAGTGGCGGCGCGGGAAGGCACTTTTTCGCGGGACTCGGCGAGAGCACGCTCTTGCCGACGGTGCCGGGAAAAGGTCATACGGCCTTTTTCATCAGTCTGACACTGTCACCACACTGCCCAGGAGGTCACATGGAAAAGCTGCTCGCCCGGCTGGCGCAACAACTGGACGCCATTGATGAAGCTTCGCTCATGTCGCTGTGGAGCAAATACGCCACGACCGCCAGCCGCTTCGAGCCCACCAAGCGCTGGGAGGAAGCGGCCCTGATCTTTTCGCTGATCCAGGCCAAGCGCTGGAAGAATCAGCTTTTCAATTACTACTGGTCGCAGCAGAGCCGCCCCGGCGCGCAGGATCAGCTTGAGGCCCCCGAAAGCCTTGCCCCGGACTTCGGATTGGAGCCCGCGGAAGCCCCCGCCGCCGGACAGACAGGCGGGCAACGCATTCAGGACGGCCGACCCGCGCGGCGCTGCCGGGTCCTGGCGTTTCACCCCGCGCCCGGCGACAGTTCCGCCGAGGCTGACGATATCCCAACCGCCCCTGAGGATTCCGGCAAGCCGGGTACGGACGACTAGGTCCTGTTAACGCTATTTCAGAGCTATAACAATTAACGCAAAGACGACAAAGGCCAGGAACATGACATCGAGCTTATCGAACCGAGTAAAAACACGGCGGAAGCCTTTGAGCCTCCTGAAAAGCCGTTCTACCTCAT
>OMGS01000109.1_pt1 | contig 72786 bp, 65 predicted proteins | sample 1646081 | NCBI WGS metagenome assembly OMGS01 (sample SAMN05578591, study PRJEB25193) | human gut metagenome | biome: Human Microbiome; feature: human-associated habitat; material: feces | host: Homo sapiens | place: USA:Birmingham | reverse complement strand
ATGTGTTAAGCACGCCGCCAGCGTTCAATCTGAGCCAGAATCAAACTCTCCAGTTCAAATCTGTATCAAGATTCCTGCTTGGCAGAAATCAGAATCTCAAAGACTCTTTCTTCCCACTCGCTATTCACTTGTCAATGAACCACCCGAGGGCCTCCGCCCCCTGCCGCTCTTCTCAGCGGCGCGGTGCAGATTTATGCACCATCCCCTTGGCTGTGTCAACAACTTTTTTCGTTCCGGCAAAGTTTTTTTCGCCGTGCCTCGAAAGGCCCAAAAACGTGTTGTTCAGTCGCGGGAAGTGGAAGATATCCATCCGCCCCTCATCTGTCAACGCTTTTTTGTAAAAAAGTTGCCAGGCTACCCGGAATATCAGCGCAAAGCCACGCACGGCAACGACTTGCGGGAAACTATACTTAGTCCAGGTTCACTGCCAATGGCATACCGAGCGGCCCCTTATATCCTTTCTCTTGATCAAGTTACTCTTTCATCCTCCTCAGAGTCGCCCGAATTTGCCCTCTCCCCCACACCATTACTTCACGCCGAGTGCGCCTCCAAATATTTCGTCATCTGGCGAAACATGCTTGACATTCAAATCCACCCCTCCTATATTTCGCTTTAGAACGAATTGAAAAGGATATTCATCTGCAAACACCGGACAGCACCAGCTTAGCCGGGATGATGACGGAGAAACCCATGTTCACCTTTCTCAACCTGGTCCGCGCCCTGGGGGACGAGAGCCGCGTCCGGATACTCATGGCCCTGCGCCACCGCCCCCTGTGCGTCTGCGAAATCACCACCCTGCTGGGGCTGGCGGCGTCCACCACGTCCAAGCATCTTTTCCTGTTGCGGCAGGCCCGGCTCATTGAGAACATTAAAAAAGGACGCTGGGTCTATTACCGCCTGCCGGAAAACCCCACGCCCAGCGTATGCGACGCCCTGGCATGGCTGGAAAAGGAACTGGCCGACAACCCGCAGATATTGCAGGACGCCGCCGCCCTGCCGGGCATATTCCACAACAAGAACATTCACGCCTTTCTGGAACAAAAGCACATTCCCGCCGCCACTTGCGGCGCTGAAGACGCGGAAAACCAACCTACCCACAGCGGGAGAAAAAGCCATGTGTAACAGCTGCCCCCTTGAGGAACATCGCTGCTCCTGCAGCGCCTGCTCAGACCACGATCATGGGCACGAGCATGAAACGTCCGGCGGCGAGCGCCGGGAATTGCTGCTCATGGGCGTTTCCGCCGTGCTTTTCGCCGTGGGCATGCTGGCGGACACGCGCCTGGAAGCCTTTCTGCCGTCCTGGCTGGTGTTAACCCTCTGCTATGTGCTGCCCTACGCCCTGTGCGGCTATGACGTGCTCCGCCAGATGCTGCGCAATCTTATGCGTGGCGATATCTTCAATGAATTCACGTTGATGGGCGGCGCGACCATCGCGGCCATCGCCCTGGGCCAGTTGCCCGAAGCCGTGGGCGTGATGCTCTTCTACCGCATCGGCGAATTCATGCAGGAACGCGCCGCGGGCAACTCACGCCGTTCGGTCAAGGCTCTGCTGGCGGCCCGGCCCACCACGGCCCACGAGCTGTTGGACGACGGCGCCACACGCGACGTGAGCCCCGAAGACCTGGGACCGGGCAGCCGCATTCTGGTCCGGCCCGGCGAAAAAATTTCCCTGGACGGCACGGTGCTGGAAGGCGAATCCCAGGTGGACGCCTCGCCCCTGACCGGTGAGTCCGTGCCCGTGCGCCTCTCCCCCGGCGGACAGGTCCATGCCGGGACCATCAACCTCAACGGCGCGCTGACCGTGGAAGTCACGGCTCCCTTTGCGGAATCCTCCATTGCCCGCATTCTGGAAATGGTGGAAAACGCGGCGGCCCGCAAGGCCCCCACCGAACGCTTCATCACCCGCCTGGCACGCTGGTACACTCCGGCGGTGAGCGGCCTAGCCCTGCTGGTGGCCGTGTTGCCGCCGCTCTTCGGCCTGGGGAGCTTTCAGGAGTGGATTTACCGCGCCCTGGTGCTGCTGGTCATTTCCTGCCCCTGCGCCCTGCTCATTTCCATTCCGCTGGGTTACTTCGGCGGCATCGGCGCGGCTTCGCGCCGGGGCATCCTGATCAAGGGCGGCGCGGTGCTGGACAATCTGCGCGACATCCGCGTGGCCGCCTTTGACAAGACCGGCACTCTCACCGAGGGAGTATTCGAGGTCAATGCCGTACTGCCCATGCCCGGCGTCAGCCGCGAGGAACTGCTGTCCGTCGCGGCCCTGGCCGAAAGCCGTTCCAATCACCCCATCGCCCGCTCCGTGCTGCGCGCGGCCCTGGCGGCGGGCCTGGGCACGGAAAAGGACGCCGCCGTCAGCGCCATGCGCGAAATTCCGGGCAAGGGCGTGGAAGTGACGGCCGACGGCGCGCAAGTATTGGCGGGCAACGCGGCTCTGCTGGAGGCCCGCAATATTACGCCGCTGCCCGTGGACATGCCCGGCAGCGTGGTGCAGGTGGCCCGCGACGGCCGCGCGCTGGGCGCGCTGGTGGTTTCAGACCGGATCAAACCGCAGGCTCCCGGCGCGCTGGAAGCCCTGCGCCGCCTGGGCGTGGATGTGCTGGCAATGCTCACCGGCGACCGCCAGAGCCAGGCCAGGCCCGTTGCCAAGGAACTGGGACTGGATGTGCTCAAGGCCGACCTGCTGCCCGAGGACAAGGCCAGCGCCTTGGAAGCCCTGGGCCCCACGCGCCAGACCCTGATGGTGGGCGACGGCATCAACGACGCGCCCGTGCTGGCCACCGCCGGAGTGGGCGTGGCCATGGGCGGCCTGGGTTCGGAAGCGGCCATTGAAACCGCGGACGTGGTCATTCTGGATGACAATCCCCAGCGCCTGCCGGAACTGCTGCGCATCGCACGGCGTACCCGGCGCATTGTCTGGGAAAACATCGTCCTGGCCCTGGGCATCAAGGGCCTGTTCATGGGGCTGGGCATTGTGGGCCTTTCCGGCCTGTGGGAAGCGGTCTTCGCGGATGTGGGCGTGGCTCTGCTGGCCGTGCTCAACGCTTCCCGCGCCGGGCGGATCTGAGCGCGGCCACGGTCGTGACGGTTTGCGTGGAAAAGGGCGGGGGTTTTGGTCCCCGCCCTTTCTTCATATCCGGCCTCACATCCGGCTCCCCGCTGGGGCGGCCCCGGCCGGACCGCGCCGCAGCGTGATAAGCGCGATTTCCGAGGGCACATCCACGCGCAGGGGAAAGCCGTTCCAGAGCCCCGCGCCGGAACTGACATACAGAGGCATGCCCTCAACCCGGTACCAACCCCGCACATACCCATGATTGAACAGGGCCACCAGGGCGCTCAAGCCCGGCGCGTGACCGCCGTGGGTATGGCCGGAGAGCTGCAAATCCACATCTTGCCGGGCATTGCGCGGGGCATTGCCCGGCCTGTGGTCAAGCAGAATGCGCGCCGTCCTGTCCGGCGCCCCGGCCAGGGCCGTAGCCAGGTCCGGTTCGGGCAGGCCGAAGCGGGCGGCCACCGGGTCGGTGACGCCGGCCAGCACCAGCTCCCGGCCGCGTATGCCAAGCACCTGATGGCCGTTCAACAGCATGGTGATGCCCAAATCGGAAAAAATCTCCGTCCAGGCTTTGAATCCACTGTAATACTCATGGTTGCCCGCGCAGGCCAGCACGCCGTGCCGGGCGCGCAACCGGCGGAGCTCGGCCGCGCTCTCCGCGCGCGCCGCGGGCAACCCGTCCACGATGTCGCCGGTCAGAACCACCACATCCGCAGCCTGGGCGTTGACCCTGTCCACCACAGCCCTGACCCAATCCTTGCCCAGCAGCGGGCTCATATGCAAATCACTGATCTGCGCCAGCCTGAGGCCGTCCAGGGCTTCGGGCAAACGGGGCAGGACGACTTCCCTTTGGCGGACCTGGGGAACGGCCACGGCTTCATAGACCCCGTAGGCCGTAGGGGCCAAAACCAGCCCGGCCAGAGAAGCGCGGCCCAGAACGGAAGCCGGAGCGGCGGCCAGGCCCGAAGTCAGAAAACGCCTTCTGCCGACGGAAAAAGCGGGGCCTTGCCGTTTGTCCCGCCACAAGGCGCGCCTCGCCAGACGCACGAGCCGGACGCCCAGGCAGAAAACATCTCGGACCAGCACCAGCACGAAGAGAAAAAGCAGGCTGGTAAACAGCCAGCCCTGGAGCATCAGCACCCACGCCTGCAGATCGGGCGCGGACAGTCCCCCGAAAAAGAGACCGTTCAAAAGATGCTCCTGCGAAGCGAGAAAAAGCGCGACTGCCGCCGCAGCCTTACCCACGCGGCTCAGGCCCGACGGCAGCACCAGCCGGAAAAAAAGATATAGAAAAAGAAATGCGGAAGGCAGATAGAGCATCACAGTGCGGCCTCCTCGGCGGGGGCGGGATCAGAGGTGGATTAGGGTCCGGCCGGAGGCTGGGGACAACAACACGTTCAAACCAACCCGTGGCCAGCTTGTTCCAGGGCGGCCAGAGCTTCGGAGAATTTCTCCCGCTTCACCAGGATGTAATCCGTGGCATAGGTGGACACGGCAAAAATGCTGATGCCGCGACGCGCCAGCAATCCGGCCAGTTCCGCCAACACGCCCACCAGAGAGAAATCCAGCGCCCCCTCGATGCGGAAGGCTTTCCAGCCGTCCTCACGGGCCAGGGCATTGTCCGGCGCTGTTTCGCTCCGGCAGACCAGGGAAAGTTCCTGATCCGTCTTGCCCAGAAAAAGGAAATCGTCCGCAAAGGAAATGCCTTCCGGGCCGCCGAGTTGGCAGACGGAAAAATCCCCGTCCAGAATCTTGATGATCATCCCGACTCCCGTCTGTTTAGAGCGTTTTGATATTAAAAATATCTTAACGCTCTGTGCGGATTTTTCGTGAAAACCCGCACCGCGAAATTATCGCAAGGTGAATTCACTTCGCCGTTAAGCGATAACTTCAAGCGCAAAATGCTCCAGAAACAGCCTCTAGTGCCGGATCAGTTTCCGGCAGTGGAAAAAAGGCGTCAGATGCCGGGTCCAGCGGGAAAAGAAGCGCACGCAGAAGCCGGTCAGCACGGCGGCGATCACCGTGCCCTCGCGCAGCCCCACCACATTGTGCAGTACGGCAAAGGACAGACCGGCGGCCAGGGCAACCAGGGAAAGGTCAAAGAGCACCTTGATGTTGCCGAAAATTTTACGGGCGCGGTAGGCAATGGCGATGACGATGCCCTCACCGGGCTGCACTGTGGCATTGCTGACGATCTCCAGGCTGATGCCCAGGCCCAGCACGCCGCAGCCGGTCAGGCAGAGCAGAATCTGCAGGGGGTAGACATCGGTGACCAGAGGTCTGGTCAACCACATGCAGATGTCGATGAACACGCTGAACAGCAGCACCGCCGGTAGTTGCAGGAGATGGGCCGGGGAGAATTCCTTCCGGAGCAGGACCTTCTGCAAAGCCACGAACAGCAGGTTGAGCAGAAAGGTGGCCGTGCCCAGGCTGAGCGTGAAAATGGCCCCCAGGGCATACGGCAGGCTGGTGATGGGTGTAGTGCCCAGATTTGAATTGGTAACCAGGGCGATGCCCAGGGCCATGACAAAAGATGCAAAGCAAAAACCCGTGTAACGTCGAACGAATTCTTTTTTCTTCATAAAGGCCAGTCTTTCAGGAAAGCAGCAGCTTCAAATGCTTATAAGCCCTGGCTGTGGCCATGCGGCCGCGCGGGGTGCGCTTGAGAAAGCCGCACTGAATCAGATAGGGCTCATAAATGTCCTCAATGGTCCGCACTTCCTCGGAGCAGGCCACGGCCAGGGTTTTAATGCCCACGGGCCCGCCGTCATAGTGGGTGATCAGCACTTCCAGGAGCTTGCGGTCCATCTGGTCCAGGCCGTGCTCGTCCACGTCCATGCGCTTGAGGGCCGCCGAGGCCTCCCCGCCCGTGACCTGCCCGTTGCCGCGAATCAGGGCGAAATCCCGTACCCGGCGCAGCAGGCGGTTGGCGATACGCGGCGTGCCGCGCGAACGGCGGCCGATCTCCTCCGCGCCATCCGGGGTCACTTCCACGCCCAGAATGCGCGCCGTGCGCCGCACCACCCGGGCCAGATCCGTGGGGCTGTAGTACTCCAGTCGGGCCACAATGCCGAAACGGTCCCGCAGGGGCGAGGAGATCAGTCCCATGCGCGTGGTGGCCCCCACCAGGGTAAAGGGTTCCAGGTCGATCTTCACCGTACGGGCCGCCGGGCCCTGGCCGATGACCAGGTCCAGCTTGAAATCCTCCATGGCCGGGTAGAGCACTTCCTCCACGGCAATGGGCATGCGGTGGATTTCATCCACAAACAAGATGTCGTGGCGGCCGAGATTGGTCAGAATGGCCGCCAGATCGCCGCTGCGTTCCAGCACCGGCCCGGAGGTGCAGACCAGATTGACGCCCAGTTCGGAAGCCATGATCTGGGCCAGCGTGGTCTTGCCCAAGCCAGGATTGCCGTAAAACAGAGTATGGTCCAAGGCCTTGCCCCGCTCCCGCGCGGCGTCCAGATAGACGCGCAGGTTGGCGCGCAATTCATCCTGGCCGATGAAATCGTCCAGACTGCGCGGCCTGACGCTCTCGTCCAGACCCGCTCCGGAGTCCGGGGCGCTCATGCCGTACTCCGGCCCCGGCGGCGTCCCATCCCATTCCGCCATCACGATCTCCCCTTGGCCAGCGCCTTGAGCGCGGCCCTGAGCGCGCCGGTCACATCCAGATCCGGCTCTTCATGCAGGATCTTTTTGACCAGAGGCGCGCATTCCTCTTCGGCATAGCCAAGATTGGCAAGGCCATCAAGCACATCCCGGAAGACCGAGCCGGGCCGCCCGGAGGCGGCCAGCACGGCGGCCTGGGGCACATCCTCAACCTTGAGCTTGTACTTGAGCTCCAGAAAAACATGCTGGGCCGTCTTCTTGCCGATCCCCGACACGCGCGTGAGGGCCAGCACGTCGTCCTCCAGCACCAGACGGCGCAGATCGTCGGGCCGGAAAATGGACAGGATGGCCAGGGCCGTGCGCGCTCCCACCTTGGAAATGGACACCAGCACCTCAAAGGTCTGGCGTTCCTCAAAACTGGCGAAGCCGAACAGCTCCAGGGCGTCCTCGCGCACAGCAAGGCTCGTGTACAGGGCCAGCTGTTCGCCCCGGTCGGGCAGGGCCGCCAGCGTATGGGCGGGCAGGGCCACTTCATAGCCCACGCCCCCTTCAGTGACGATGAGGCAGGCATTGCCCCAGGTTTCGGCCAGGCGGCCTTCAAGATAGGCGATCATACAACTCTCGGATTAAGGTCCCACCTCACGGCAAAAGCCGCGCGCCCCCAGAGCAGATTAACTTTGAAATTTTACAAAGTTCAAAGTTGGCATTCTGGCGAAAAACGTGGTTTTCGCCAGAATCCACGCCACTTCGTGGCGGCTGCCGCCTGCGCGTCAGCAGAGCAATTTCAAAGTGAAATTGCTCTAAGAAGCGCGGCCGCAATGCGGGCGTGGGGACCGCATTAAATGAATGCAAAACAATGGTTTTGGCAAGTCCCCTGCACAGAGCTCCCGTTTCCGGCCCCGGATTCCACGGGCGGCGGCGGTGGGCTCAGAACAGAAGCAACAAGGAGCCCGCAGTGATCAGCAGACCGCCCGCAATAACCTTCAGGCTGACGGGCTCGTGCAGAAAGACCATCGCCAGTATCATGGCCAGGGGGACGCTGAGCTTGTCCACGGGCGCGACCCTGGAAACGTCGCCCAGCTGCATGGCCTTGAAATAACACAGCCAGGAAAGCCCCGTTGCCAGGGCCGAAAGCAGCAGAAAAAACAGCGTGTGGCCGTCAAGGCTTCTGAGGCCTCTGGCCGCGCCGGTACAGAGCACAATACCCCAGGTCAGCACCAGGATGAAACTGGTTCTGATGGCCGTAGCCAGGTTGGAATCCACATTTCCGACGCCGAGTTTGGCAAAAATGGCGGTCAGGGCCGCGAAGAAGGCGGCGCCAACGGCATAGACACTCCACATGGGCGTCAGCCTCCGATGCCCACCATCTGCCTGTCCGCCACAGCCGCGCCCGCGCGCCGCGCGCGCAGCAGATCCGCGCCCACGGGCTTGTCCGCGCAGGCCCGGCGGATCACTCCCACCAGGATCTCGTCCGTGATCCGGGGATGGCGCAGCAGGCCGCGCAAACGGTATTCTTTGTCCGCGAACAGACAGGTGCGCAATGCCCCCTCACTGGTCAGGCGCAGGCGGTTGCAGGTCAGACAGAAATGATTGGTCAGGGGCGAAATAAAGCCCAGCCGCCCTTGGCCGCCCTCAATGCGGTACATGCGGGCCGGGCCGGATTCGGCCTCCGCGCCGGGCTCGTCGGGGGATACAGGAATCAGGCGCGCGCGGCGCGCGGCTTCCTCCCGGATGTCGTCGGCGGACCAGAAATTTTCCGGGCTCCAGAGCGTGCCGCTGCCCATGGGCATGAATTCGATGAAGCGCAGATCCAGGGGCATGGTCCGGGCCGCGTGCACAAAATCGTCCATCTGCCCGTCGTTGACGCCCCGCATGGCCACCACATTGATTTTCACCCGCACGCCCGCAGCCAGCAGGCCATCCAGCGCGGCCAATACCGGGGGCAACAGGTCCCGGCCCGTGACCCGCGCGAAGGTTTCGCGGTCAAAACTGTCCAGGGAAAGGTTGACCGCGCTCACGCCGATCCGCCTCAACAGGGGAATATGCGGCTCCAGCAGGGTGCCGTTGGTGGTCACGCGCAGATCCATGTCCGGAAAACGCGCGTGCAGCATAGCCAGGAACTGGCCGCACCCCTTGCGGGCAAAAGGCTCCCCGCCGGTCAGGCGCACCTTGCCGATGCCTAGGGAAGCGGCGATGCCCACCATGCGCGCCATTTCCTCATAGCGCAGGACCTGCTCATGGGGAATGCAGCGCTGTTTGGCGTTGCTGCGGCAGTACAGGCAGCGCAGATTGCAGCGGTCCGTCACTGAAAGGCGCAGATAGCGCACGCTGCGGCCGTGGCCGTCATGCAAGGCGCGCATAAGTCTCCCCGCCGCCTGGAAGCGGCCAGTTGCCAAGAACGCGAAATGGATTTACATCTGCCTGCATGAAACACCTGCTGCTTTGGGCGGCCATCGCGGGCTGCCTGGTTGTGCCGCTGACGGTTCTGGCCTGGGACGGCTTTGACGCCGCCACCACCGACCTTGTGGAAATCACGCCCGACAGGCTGCCCTCCCAGGGCGACACAGTGGACGTCCGCAACTACGATACCGACACCAGCCAGACCTGCCTTGTGGAAACCGTGACCCGCAACGCCCGCACGGTGGAGGTGGTGGTGCGCACGCCCAAGGGGCTCAAGCGCACCCTGGTCATGGAAGGCCGTTAGGGAAACACTGAGTAACGGCCTTTTTGCCCTCTGCCTGCGTCCGGCCCACTCCGTGCGAAGGTTGAATATGTTTTGAATATACGCCCTGCGCCCGGAGTTCCCCGTCCTTGGCAGAGAACAAACATCTTCATTAATCAGCGCGTCCTTAAGAGCATTCCAACGGTGGCATTCTGGCGAAAAACGCGGTTATCGTTGCTGTCGATCCCCGTATGGCTCTGTTGTCGCCAACGGGGACAGCCCTTCGGAAGGCCTTCGGTCGCTTCGCCGGAATCCACGCCGCGTCGCTCTCGATGCCTGTGTGCCCTTTGGGCTACAGGCACGGCCTTACGGGCCGCCCGTCGGGTCGGTCTTCGCGGCGCGCCGCACCATATGCGGCGCTAGAGCAATTTCACATTGAAGTTGCTCTAGCTTTTCCCTTTTTCCTCTTCTTCCCGCTCATAGCCCGGCAGCAGTATGCTGGCGCTTTCGGTCTGCCCCTGGCCCTTGGGGCAGTGGCTCTGCATGTGGCAGATCTCACAGCCGCCCCGGAAGGGGAAATGGGTCACCACCGCGTAGCGGCGGCTGAGCAGGGATGATTCCTCACTCTTGTAGGGCAGCCCCAGACCGGCCAGAGCCTCGCGCAGCGCCGACGTGGGACGCGGCGACGGCGCGCAGCCCCCGTCCTCCACCTCGGGCAAGAGTTCCTGCACGGCGGCCATGCACAAAAACTGGGCCAGATTATTGATCAGAAAGCCGTCGGACGGGGATTTGCCCCAGGCTTCATCCACGGCTTGTTCCACGCTCTCCGGCAGCCAGATCGCCAGATAGGAAATCTTGCCCGTGCCCACTTCGTACGCCTTCAGCTCCGGCAGCCATTCTCCCCAGAGCTTCACAAGCCGTTCCAGAACGGCTCCGCCCAAGCGCGTTTCCCGGCTCATGTTCATGAAGGCTTCCATGTCGAAATACGGCTGGATCTGACGCTCGGCAATGCTGGTCTCGCTCACAGGATCTCCTTAAAAAAAGAGGACAGGATTGGAGTGCGAAGCGTGCCGGAAGCGGCTGACTGCGGGCACGCCCTCTCACGCTATTGTAACCAAGGGACGGGCATCGTCAAGAGCGCGGGCGCGGACAATCCGCCGGGGCGCGTCGGCTTTACTTCCCCACGCGCCTTGCGTATTTATGGGGCGCATGTATTCCGGCGACCTTTCATCAAAAGGAACTTCCATGAACAAAAACGATGCTCCGCCCTCCAAAATCCGCTACAAATATGAAATGGCGCCCGAAGCCCGCCTGCAGACAGCCCACGGCGTCTGGGGGGGGATCAACCCCCAGGGCGAAATCGAGATGAATTTCTACCATGAGAGCGACTGTCTGCCCGCCTATTCCGAGCGGCTGATCGCGCCGGACGGCTCCATCGGCCACGAAATCACGCCCGAGGATGACGAGCAGCGCGGGGTCACCCGCCATATCCACAGCCGCGTGCTGCTTAATTACCACACGGCCCGCGCCGTTCTGGAATGGCTGGAAGACCGGGTGGCCGCCCTGGAAGAGGAAGGGCCGCCGGACATGTACGATACGGACTCGGGCATTGAACAGTAGGGGCTGTTTCTAAACTGTCCTTTCGCCCCCTGTCTGCGTCAGGCTCGCCCCGTGCGACGGTCGGGTTTGAATATGCTCCCTCAGCCCAGGACTCGCCTTGCTTTAGCCGCAGGCGAACTTGTGAGCCGTACGGATAACGGCGGCAATTGGTTACGCAAAATGTGATCCGGGGAAATTGCAGTCGCTATCCGTAGTGATGCTGTCTTGATCCGTAGCAGTGCTGTCCTTATCTGTACGCCGCCCTGCGGCTACAGCTAAGGCAATACGGCTTCGCCGTGAACGGCTCAGGCAAGCCGCCGACGCGGTAGCGGCCAGCGCCCTTGGCAGAGAACAAAAATCCTGATTTAGAAACAGCCCCTGGCAAACGTGCGACCATGACTGAAAAAAGTTTCCATATCATCACCTTCGGCTGCCAGATGAACGTGCACGACTCCCTGTGGCTCGCGCGCGCCCTCACGGCGCGCGGTTTCACGGAAGCGCCGCTGGAAGAGGCCGGGGTGGTGGTGGTCAATACCTGCTCGGTGCGCGAAAAACCGGAACAAAAGGTCATGAGCGCGCTGGGGCGGATACGCCAGGTCACGGGCGGCAATTCCGGCGTGCTGGTGGCCGTGGCCGGCTGCGTGGCCCAGCAACTGGGCACGGCCTTTTTCGAACGTGAAAGCCAGGTGCGCCTGGTGGCGGGCAGCGACGGCATCAGCGGCGCGCCCGCGGCCATTGAGCGCCTGCTGGCCGAACCGGATCTGCGCCTTTCCCTGCTGGACTTCACCAGCCATTACGTGGAGCGCGAGCCAGGCGCGGACGGCCCCTCCGACCCGGTGGCCTACGTGAACATCATGCAGGGCTGCGACAATTTCTGCGCCTACTGCATCGTGCCCTTCACCCGAGGCCGCCAGAAATCACGCGCCACCCCGGCCATTCTGGACGAATGCCGGACCCGCCTGGACCAGGGCGCGCGCGAAATCACCCTGCTTGGCCAGAACGTCAACGCCTTCGGGCACGACAAGAGCGGCGACGGCGTGAGCTTCGCTCAACTGCTGGCCCAAGTGGCCGCCCTGCCCGGCCTGGAACGCCTGCGCTTCGTGACTCCGCACCCCAAGGACATGGGTCTGGAGGACGTGGCCGCCTTCGCGGAACTGGCCCCGCTCTGCCCGCGTCTGCACCTGCCCCTCCAGGCCGGTTCCGACGCGGTACTCACGCGCATGCGGCGCAGATACGACCGGCGCGGCTTTCTGGAACTGGTGGACAGCCTGCGCAAAGCCCGACCGGATCTGGCTCTTTCCACGGATCTGATTGTGGGCTTTCCCGGCGAGAGCGAGGAAGATTTTCAGGCGACTCTGGAGATGATGGAAGCCTGCGGCTTCATGTCCAGCTTTTCCTTCTGTTACTCGGACCGCCCCGGTGCGCGGGCCGCGCTTTTCCCGGACAAAATTCCGCCTGAAGTCCAGCAGGAGCGTCTGCTGCGCCTTCAGGCCCTGCAGGATCGGCTCAGCCAGCGCTGGCTGGACGCACGCGTGGACCGGGAAACCTGCCTGCTCATCGAGGGCAGAAGCCGCAAGGATGGCCCGGATGGGGAAAGCAGCTGGCAGGGGCGCGATCCCTACGGCGCGTTGGTCCATGTGGCCCTGCCGCCGGAGGCGGACCATACCGGGCGCATGGTGCCGGTGCGCATCATTGAAGCCAAGAAGCACAGCCTCATGGCCCGACGGGCGGGTGATATATGGTAGAAATGCGCGTATTCGGCCTGACCATTGATCCCCAGACCAAAACGCCCATCGTCATCCTGCGGGAGATGGACGGAGATGTGGTGCTGCCCATCTGGGTGGGAGCCATGGAGGCCATGGCCGTTTCCCTGGTGCTCAACAATGAGCGCCTGCCCCGCCCCCTGACCCACGACCTGCTGCTGATGAGCATCAGCGCGCTCAAGGCCGAGTTGGTCAACGTGGAAATCACAGACCTGAAGGACGGCGTCTACTACGCCCTGCTGGTGCTGCGCGGCCCTGAAGGCCGGGTGCGCGTGGACTGCCGCCCCTCGGACGCCATTGCCCTGGCCCTGCGGGCGGGCGCGTCCATCCTGGTCAATCCGGATGTGCTGCGCCGCTCGGCTGAAGCCCAGAGCAAAGCTGAAGAGCGCCTGCGCGAGGAGAGCCCGCCGGTCCAGCCCGCCGACGCGGCCACGGACATGGTGCGCAAGGCCGGCGCGCGCAAAGAGGTGGACATGCTCAACGGCCTGTTGAGCCGCCACGGCAGCCTGCCCGGAGAGGATGACACTACAGAGGACCAGAAATTCCGCGACCTTCTGCGCTCCCTGGACCCTGTTTCCCGCCGTAAAATGTAAGGCCGCCCCCTCCGCCGCTTTCCGCGCGCCCTTTCCGGCTCGCCAGGCCGCGCCATATGCCCTTACCCCACCAATACTAGTTTTTTTCTAGAAAATTTCAAATATTAATATATTGATATAATTATTTATTTTAGACTTATCAGACTCCCGTCCCATAGCCGTCCCTAAAGATTTTACCCTTATATTCCGATAGGCAGGGCATACCACGGATGGAAAAAACTATGTTGGATTACCGCCGCTTTAAAGAAATCAACGACCTCTTCGCCTCCGGCCAGCCGGAAAAAGCCCGCCGCCTGCTCATGGAAATGCAGTCGCGCTGCATCGCCCTGCGCGATGAAATGAGCATGCTCAAAATCCGGCTGCAAACCCTTGAGGATATTCTCTACCTCTCCCAAAATCTCTATGAGGAAAACGGTTTTTACTGGTTGCGCACCGCCGGGGTTAAACAGGGACCGTTCTGCCCGCACTGTTATGAAAGCGAAGGCGGCCTGATACGCCTGGAAAAACAGAGAAAAGGCTTGAGCTGCCCCTACTGCAATGCCGATTACAAGAGCCGCATCAATATCATGGCCGAAGTTGGCGAGCCTTTTACCGGCCGCCAGGCCCGAATACTTCCCTTCGCCAGATAGAGCATGTAACGCTTGAAGTGCTCGTTTGCGGCGAGCAAAGCCGGTTTATCCGCGTTTCGCGGCAAGAAGCCGTAGACAAACTTGCGGAGCCGAAGCCCCGCGAGAACAGGCGGCGAAAAAGCCGGGTCCGGCACTTGCCGGACGACAAAAGCGGCTATACTATATGTATAAGGTAAAGGCCACGGCGGCCGATGTGGCGCCGTGGCCTTTCGTGTATGCAAGGAAGACCCCATGACCAGCCGAAACAGCAGCCTGCCCGGCGTTCTTCTGCTCAGCGAAAGCGAGGCTCTCGCCGCTCTGGACAGACGCGCCCTGCGCGACGCGGGCGTGGCCCGGATCCGGGTCATGACCTCGGGCATCCAGGCGGCCCGCATTCTGGCGGGCCTGGCCACGGACAGCCAGGGCTTCCAGCCGGACATCATCGTCTGCGGTCAAAAACTGGCGGATATGGACGGTGAACAATTCTGCGCCATTCTGCGTCTGCATCCCCGCCTGCTGGCCCTGCCCATCCTGCTGATCCTGCCCAACGACAGCGAAGTGGAGCAGCTCAGAACCCTGGGCTGCGGCGCCAGCGCGCTGTTGGGCAGGCCCTATTCGGTGACTTCGCTCAAAGAGCAGCTGGTCACGCTCGCCGCCTCTCAGCCCCGCCTGACGCAATTGCAGCAAGCCGCGCGCTATACCGACACCAAGGCCTTTGACGCGGCCGTGGCGACCTACGGCATACTGCTCAAGCCCGTACGCCAGCCCGAGGATTATTTCCGCGTGGGCATGCAGTGCCTCCAGCAGAACCGCTGGAACAACGCCATCAATGCCTTTCAACGGGCTTTGCGCAACGCCCAGATCAAGGGCGAGGCGGAGCTGGGCATGGCCGTGGCCTGGAAAGGCAAGGGCGACCTTTCGCGCTTCCGCGCCTGGCTGGCCAAGGCGGCCGCCACTTTCGTGCGCGCCCGGCGCTGGCACCGCGCCCGCGCCGCTTACGCCCGCCTGCTCCAGGAAGATCCCACGGCCAAAAGCCCCTTCCTCAGCCAAGCCCGGCAGCTCATGCGCCAGGGCCTGTACGACGAGGCCGCCGACACCCTGGCCCAGGGTTTCGAAGTGACGCCCAAGGCCCAAGTCTGCGACAAGATCGCCCAGACCTGCCTGGCCGCAGACGAGCCCGAGCGCATGCTGCGGGATCTGGAGGCCAGTCTGGGGCGCGCCATGGGCGCGCGGGGCAACCGCCTGAGCGACGACATTCGCGACAGCCTGGAAGCCTTGGTCCGCGAGCAGGAAAACCGCCGCCGCCAGGCCGCGGCGGAACGGCAGTGGAAAGTGTCGCGCCTGCTGGCCGGGCAGAAGGAAGACGCGGAAGAAACAGAAGCCGCGCCCGCTCCGGAAGCCACGGCGGAAAGCGAAACAAAACCGGCAACCGAGGCACAGGTGGAGACGCCGGAAACAGAGACTCCGGAACAGGCGGCGCCCAAATCTCCGGCAGCGGGCCGGGCGCGCACCAGCCGGATTATTGCCACCAGCGTCATGCCGCCGGAGGAAGGCTCTTCCCGCCCCGCCCTGGATCTGGGCCTGGACGAACTTCCGCCGCCCGGCGGCGACCGGCCCGGAGCAGGAGCGAACGGACGCGGCGCGAACCGTTCCGGTTCGCCGGATCAGGCCGGGATTCTGTCTCCCCTCAGTGAAGCCGAGGCCACCAGCGGGCTCTTCACGGGCCGCCCCAGACTCAATGAATTCCTTTCGGTCATGAAGCTGACCTGGAAGCTGGCCCGCCGCGACAAGAAGTAAAGCTCAACTCCAGGGGCTATTTCTAAATCGGGATTTTCGTTCTCCGCCAAGGGCGCAAGCCGTTGCCGCGCCGAAGGCTTGCTTGAGCCGTTCACGGCGAAACCGTGTTGCCTTAGCTGTAGCCGCAGGGCGGCGTACAGATAAGGACAGCACTGCTACGGATCAAGACAGCACCGCTACGGATAGCGACAGCAATTTCCCCGGATCACATTTGCGCAACCAATTGCCGCCCTTATCCGTACGGCTCACAAGCTCGCCTGGGGCTAAAGCAAGGCGAGTCCTGGGCTGAGGGAACATATTCAAACAGATCCGGCCTTCGCACGGGGCGAGCCTGACGCAGGCAGAGGGCCGAAAGGACAATTTAAAAACAGCCTCTAACGGCGCACGCGCGCCCGAATGGCCGCATCCCCCAGATGGTGCAGAAAACGCACCCGCCAGAGATAGCAGCAGGCCCCGAAGCTCAGCGCCGTAATGTAGGCGATCCAGAAACCCGCAGGGCCCATGGCCGGAACGATCCAGTTTGTGCGGGCCAGGGTAAAGCCCAGGGGCAGGCCGATGACCCAGTAGGCCAGAAAGCAGATCACGCTGATGATCCGCGTGTCGTTATAGCCGCGCAGGACGCCCAGAGCCACAGTTTGCAGGCCGTCCACCACCTGATAGCAGGCCGCGTAGAATAAAAGATGCGCGGCCAGGGCCGTGACCACGGGATCATCGTTGTAAATCCGCACAATGCCGTAACGGAAGGCCACCGTGCAGACGGCGATAGCCAGAGCGAACAGCACGCTCAGGCCCAGGGCCGTGCGCGCGGCCACCCGGGCCTGCTCCATTTTGTCCGCGCCCAGGCAGTGTCCCACCCGGATGGTGGCGGTCATGCCCAGCGCAAGGGGAAACATGAACATCAGGGTGCTGAAGTTGGTGGCGATCTGATGCCCGGCCACGGCCACCGTGCCCAGTGGGGCCAGCAGGATGGCTGTCACGGCAAAAAGCGAGACTTCAAAGAACAAGGCCAGAGCGCTGGGCAGGCCGATGCGCAGGATACGAAGAATCAAGGCCGGGTCGAAACGCGGATAGTCCGGGGCGGAACCGTCCCTTTGGCGCGCGGCGCTCCGGGAAAACAGAGGCGCGTAGATGGGGTGCAGATCCCGATACTGCGGGTCGCGGCGCAGGTAATAGAACATGGCCAGGGCCATGAACCAGTAACAGAGCGCCGTGGCCACGCCGCAGCCCACCGCGCCCAGGGCGGGCAGGCCGAATTTGCCGTAAATCAGCACATAGTTGCAGGGCACGTTGAAGGTCAGGCCCAGCATGCCGATGATCATGGCCGGGCGCGTGCGCGAAAAGCCCTCCAGGAAGCTGCGCTGGTTGACGAAAAGCATGAAGCCCGGCATGCCCCAGAGAATGGCCCGCAGATAGCCCCCGGCCAGGCGGGCCAGCTCCGGCTCCAGACCGAAGGCGGCCATGTGCCAGGACACGGCGTAAAACAGGCTCATGAACAGCACGCTGATGCCGCAGGTGAGCCAGATGCCCTGGCGCAGCAGATGCGCCGCGCCGTTGCGGTCGCCCGCGCCCACCATCTGGGCGGTCAGGGGCGGCAGCGCGAACAGGCTGCCCAGGCCCAAAAGGGAAAGCGGCGCCCAGATGGAACCGGCCACGGCTACGGCGGCCATATCCTCGGCGCTGGCTTGGCCGGTCATGGCCGTGTCCGCGAAGTTCATGCCCACCTGGGAAAGCTGGGCGATAAAGATGGGCAGACCGATGGCGTAGAAACGCCGGGCCTCGGTCCAGGAAAAAAAGCGTCGGCTCATATGCGGGGCCTCTGAAAAATAAAGTGTACTTTCCGGCCGGCGCTCCGGCCTGTCGGCGGCAATGCGCCGCGGTCCGCGCCTGCCGTGAAAAATCGGGCGAGATCCACAGGGCTCCACAGGGCGATGACGAGCATTGCCTTGTCAGGCCATACGGATGGGGCGGTTTGTCCGAAGGCGCTTTGCGGGACAAATTCCGGGACCGTCTCCCAAAAGACGGATCAGAACAGTTCAAGTATCAAATACTCTCAGGCACGGCCCAAGAGGCAAAAGACGCTCTCAGAAGAAGCCCTCTGGGGTTGTTAACACTATGGAATTTTTGTTCGCCTGCAAGGAAGATAAACCCGCTTTAAGGGAGTGTACTCTTGACTCCGTCGTTGCAGCGAAGCTGCTTACGAATGAGGACAGCAGCGATCTGGTACTCGACCGAAAAAGCAGGTAAAATCTGACGCAGCAGGCGGGCAAAAAGACATACCGTTAACAGGTCCTAACGCAAAAACAACCCTTCGTCGGGAATCCGTCGTCCTTCCAGGGCGGCGGCGCGGCCCACCAGCAGCTCAATGGCTTTCCGGCCCGCCTCGCCTAGATCAAGGCTGTAGTCCGTGACAAAGGTTTCGATATGGGCCCGGGTCACGGCGTCGTCCAGCTCCTGCGCGTGGGAGCGGATAAAATCCCGCGAGGCCTCGGGATGGGCGCGGGCGTAGCGCAGGCTCCCGGCTATGGCCCTCTGCACGGCTTTGGCCGTTGCCGGGGGCACGTCACGGCGCACGGCGATGGCTCCCAGCGGCAACGGCACGTGGAACGCGCCTTCCCACCATTCCCCCAGATCCAGAATCCTGGTCAGGCCCATGCGTTGATAGGTGAAACGTCCCTCGTGGATAATCACGCCCAGGTCCGCGTCGCCGCGCGCCACGGCGGGCATGACCTCGCTGAAAAGCATTTCCCGGCGCGGCCCCTGAAAGCCGCCGTGCAGGGTGAGCAGCAGATTGGCCGTGGTCAGCAGGCCGGGCACGGCCACCCGCGCCGTGGCCCAGGCTTCCGGCGGCAGCGCTTCGCGGGCCACCACCAGCGGGCCGCAGCCCCAGCCCAGGGCCGCGCCCGAAGCCAACAGGGCGTAATCGTCCATGATCCGCGCGGCCGCGCCCAAAGACATCTTGGTCACATCCAGTTCCTTGTGCCGAGCCAGGCCGTTGAGTTCCTCCACATCGGCCAGATGCGGCCTGAAGGCCACGGGCGCGGGCACCAGGCCGTGCAGCAGGGCATGGAAAATAAAAGTGTCATTGGGACAGGGCGAAAGGCCCAGGGAGAGCGTTTCAGACATAGGGGCGGACATTTTTTCCCTCACATTGACAGCGCACGCCGGGCAGGCTTAGTCTTGCCGACGGCCGTTTTGGCCGCCACTCCAGCGTACAGGACTTGCACATGCTTGACGCCGCACACTACGCCGCACTGGGCCTTTCGTCCATCCATGAAAAAGTGCTGTCCGGCCAGCGTCTGAGTTTCGACGACGGCCTGGCCCTGTTCAACTGTCCGGACATCACCGCCGTGGGGGCCCTGGCCCTGCACGCGCGCCGCCGCCTGCACGGCGACGCGGCTTTTTACGTGGTCAACCGGCAGATCAACTATACCAACGTCTGCGTCAACGGCTGCACATTCTGCGCCTTCCGCCGCGACGAGGACAGCGAGCCCGGCGCGTTCCGCCTGAGCAAAGAGGATATCCTGGAGCGGCTGCGCGCGGCCCGGCAAGGCTCCCTGCACCTGGACGAACTGCACATCGTGGGCGGCTGTCATCCCAAACTGCGCCTGGACTGGTTTGAGGACGTGCTGCGCACGGTGCGGGAGATCTACCCCGATCTGCCGCTCAAGGCCTTCACGCCCGTGGAAATCGAGCATTTCGCCAGGCTGGAGGGCATCAGCAGCCTGGAAGTGCTCCAGCGCCTCAAGGCAGTCGGTCTGGTCATGATGCCCGGCGGCGGCGCGGAAATTTTCGACGAGGAACTTCGCCCGCAAATCTGCCCGCACAAGGCCGACGCCAAGGCCTGGCTGCGCATTTCCGGCGAGGCGCACGGCCTGGGCATCAAGACCAACTGCACCATGCTTTACGGCCATCTGGAAAATCACGCCCAGCGCGTGGACCATCTCTGCCGTTTGCGCGAGCAGCAGGACAAAAGCGGCGGCTTCACCTGTTTCATCCCACTGCCCTTCCTCACTGAAAACAGCCGCCTCAAGTTGCCCGAGGACCGGCTGGGGCCCCAGCGCGGGCTGGACCAGCTGCGCACCGTGGCCGTGTCCCGGCTGATGCTGGACAACATTCCGCACCTCAAGGCCTACTGGATCATGATGGGGCCCAAACTGGCCCAGACCGCGCTCTGGTACGGGGCCGACGATCTGGACGGCACCATCGTGGAGGAGCGCATCGGGCATATGGCCGGGGCCGAATCCGCCCAGGGGCTGACCATCCCGGAGCTGGAAAACATGATCCGCCAGTCGGGCTTCAGGCCGGTGCGGCGCAACGCCGTTTTTGAAACCATGTCGCCGGACGCCCCCGGCAAAAGCAGCCACGCGGAGGCGCGCTCATGAATTTCGCTCCCGCCCACAGCCCTTTTGAGGAAAACGCGCCCGAATTCGCGGACGTCCGCGAGGCGGCCGCGCTGGCCGCTGGTGGTCAGCGCCTGGATCGCGCCGCCGCCGAAGCCCTCTACTACAAAGCCAGCCTGCACACCCTGGCCGCTCTGGCCCACGCCATGCGCCTGCGCCTGCACCCCGAGCCGGTGGTGACCTATGTGGGCGACCGCAATATCAACTATTCCAATGTCTGTGTCTGCGGCTGCCGTTTCTGCGCCTTTTTCCGTCCCCCGGAAAGCGGCGAAGGCTATGTCATCAGCCGGGAGGAAATGGCCGAAAAGGTGGAGGAAACCCTGCGCCTGGGCGGCACCCAGATTTTGCTCCAGGGCGGGCACCATCCGGATCTGCCTCTGGAATGGTATGAAGACCTGCTGCGCTGGCTGCGCGAAACCTGGCCGGAACTGCACATTCACGCCTTTTCGCCGCCGGAGATCTTTTTCTGGTCCGAAAAATTCGGCCTGACCGTGCCTGAAGTGCTCCGCCGCCTCAAGGCGGCCGGGCTGCACTCCCTGCCCGGCGGCGGCGCGGAAATCCTGCATAACGAGGTGCGGGCGCGGGTTTCGCCCAACAAATGCACGGCCGACCAGTGGCTGATGGTCATGGAAGAAGCCCACAAACTGGGCATGCGCACCACGGCCACCATGATGTTCGGCCATGAGAAGGAACCCTCCCACCGGCTGGACCACCTCTTTGCCGTGCGCGCCAGCCAGGACCGCACCCACGGCTTCACGGCCTTCATCCCCTGGACCTTCCAGCCCGCGCACACCCGCATCCACTGCGCGTCCCTGCCCGCGCCCGCCTATCTGCGGCTGCTGGCCGTTTCGCGCCTGGTGCTGGACAACGTGCCCAATATCCAGTCCTCCTGGGTGACCATGGGGCCGCAGGTGGCGCAGCTGGCACTCTTCTACGGGGCCAATGATTTCGGCTCGCTGATGATCGAGGAGAACGTGGTGGCCGCTGCGGGCGTGTCCTACCGCCTGAGCCGCGGGGAAATCCACAAAATCATCCGCGCGGCGGGCTTCACGCCCGTGCAGCGCACCATGAACTACACGCCTGTGCGGCCCCAGCCCGAGGTTTAACCATGAGCACCCCCCATGTCCTGCGCATGGGCCGCATCAGCTATCTGAACGTGCTGCCCGTGTATCATCCCCTGGAAGCGGGCATCCTGCCCCACGACTTCGAGCTGGTCTCCGGGCCGCCCGCCCTGCTCAACGATATGATGTCACGGGGCGAACTGCACGTCTCGTCCTGTTCCTGCTTTGAGTATGCCCGGCGGCCCGAGCGTTACTATCTGGTGGGGGATCTCTCCATCGGCTCGCGCGGCCCGGTCATGAGCGTGCTGCTGCTCTCGCGCCTGCCTGTTGAAGAGCTGGACGGGCACGAGATTCTGATCAGCGGCGAAAGCCACACCTCCGTGGCCCTGCTGCGTTTGCTCATGCGCGACCGCTACAAGCTCGACGTGCGCTTTTCCACCGGGCCGGTCACTCCGGCCCTGCGCTCGGACAACCCGCCCACGGCCTTTCTGGCCATCGGCGACGAAGCCCTGCGCCTGCGCAACCATCCGGACTATCCCTACCGCCTGGATCTGGCCGAAGCCTGGCGTGACTGGACAGGCCTGCCCTTCATTTTCGGGCTCTGGGTGGTCAGCCGGGAAGCCGCGGAACAGGGCCTGTTCAGCAGCGACCCCGGCGCCCTGCTGCGCCGGGGGCGGGACTGGGGCCTGTCCCACATGGATGTGATTCTGGATCTCACCGGCCTGGGCTGCCCGTTGTCGCGCGAGGAACTGCGCATCTATTACCGCGACGGCCTGGTCTACAGCCTGGGCGAAGAGGAATTGCAGGGCCTGCGACTCTTTTACAAAAAACTCGCGTCCGCGGACATGATCCCCGCCGCGCCGCCCCTCCGTTTTTTCAGCATGTAACATTGCGACCGCCATGGCAAAGAAGCCGGGAGCGCTGATATGCGTCCCGGCTTCTTGTCGTACAGACCGCGTCTCCGCGTCCGTCGTCTTGCTTTTGGTCTACTTCATGGCATCGACAATGGCCTTGGCGCTGACCTGTCCCAGCACCTTGCCGTCCACCACCACTGCGGGCAGGCTTTTGACGCCGTAATAGCGGCAGAGCTGAACCGTCTGGTACATGTTCACATTGCCCGCATTATAACAGTATTTGGCCACCGCCAGTTCATCCCTGGCGGGCACGGGCGGGCGCAGTTTGGACAGGTACCCGTAATGAATGGGATAGTCCGTAGCCGTGGCCGTGGCGTCGTATTCATTGGTAAAGGGCTTCACGCCGCCGGAACGCTTTTGCGCCGCCTTGACGGCGTTCCAGCGTTCAAGAGCGTAGCTCAGGTAGGGCATGGCCTGGCCTGGCCGGGAATAGGAAATCCAGATGGCAAGGCCCATCAGGTCCGTGCCGTAATTTTCCCGGCTGTTGCCGAACACGGCGATCTTACACTGCTTGGGTGATAAAGAGCGGCTGGCCTCAACCACCGCATGCCAGACCTTTTCGCTCTGGGGCGCGGAAAAATCGAGCAGGACCAGGACTTCATGAGGGGCCTTGGGATCGCCGAAAACCACGGGATAGAGTTCCTGACGCCAGTGCCCGCGGTAAGCGGCCTCGCCCTCAATGCTCTGGGTGTGCGCGCCCATCTTGCCGAGCATCTGCGAAGCTTCGGCGGACATCAGGCGGGTGTTGGGCAGGCGGTCATGCATATACGGGTTGAAGGCATTGGCCCCGCCGCCCGGCGTTCCCGGCGCAAGGACGGCTTCCGTTTCCGCGCCGGGGGCGGGATCGCCCGATGCGGCGGTTCCGCCGGTTCCGGCCGCGCCGCAACCGGCCAGCAACAAACCCAGAAATACTGTGGACACAAGAAGTCCGCGCATGATTCACCTCTTTGCTTAGGAAAATGACACAAACGCGCCGTCCGGCCCTGCCGGGGCGCGGTTCCGGATCAGATTAACTTTGAGATTTTATAATCTCAAAGTTTTGAAGACGCCCGCTTCGGCATTCAACAGCGCAAATAAATTGCGCTTATGCCTCGCGGCGGCCGTCTGCTCACGCAGTCGCCGGAGCAATTTCACTTTGAAATTGTTCCGGATCACGCTTCAGATCCGGCTGCTCCGTTGTCTGCCGCCGCGTCGAAAGAACGCGCGGCGTCCTCAAGATGGCGCAGCCAGATTTCGGCAAATCCGGCATATTCCGCCGTGCCCTTGAGCACCGGCACACATTGGCGGCCGTCGGCCTCAATGCGCGAACGCCAGGATTGCGCCTGTTCCCCGGCCATGTCCTGCAGGGCGTGACGGCCCACCACCGAAAGCAGGGGCATGAGCCAGACCCGTTCCGACGTAAGCCGGGGCAAAATATCTTCCAGCACCACCGCGCCGTTCATGGTGCCCACATGCACGCACGGGTCCAGGGCGCTCACGGCCTGTGCCAGGTCCCCATAACGGGCCACAGCCGCGTGCCGGGCTCCGTGCCCCATGAGCACCACATCCTCTCCGGGCGTGCGTTCCGGCGGCAGATGGCGCTTCAGGGCCAGAGCCGCCTGAGCCACATCCTCCGGCTCGGCCAGCAAAGGCGCGCCCACCCGGCAGACAAGGCCCTCTTGCGCGGCCACCTCATCCACGGCGGCGCAGACCTCGGCATGCTCGCGCCCGGGAATGGTCTGGAGCGGCTGCACGGCCACTTCGGTAAATTTTTCAAAACACAGCCGCCGCAGGGCCTTGAGCACGGAATCGCTTTTCTGCCTGGCTTTGGCCAGACGTTCGCGCAGCAACAGCGAGGTATAGGCCCAGCGCACCGGCAGGCCCGGAAAACGCGCGCGCACGCGGGCGTCAAAATTTTTCAGGGCGCTCTGGCCCTGGGCGCTGCTCGCGCCGAAAGCCACCAGAAGAATTGCGCGTTTCATACCGCTGTGTTGTACGTCACTTGCCCGGGTCAGGCAAGGCGACTCATGCCGCAACAGCGCCGTCCGCCGGAAACTCTCAGATATTGACCCGGCTCCCCCAACAAGGCTACAGTGCCCGCAACATGGTTACTCCGCCCGTTCCGTCGCGCCGTCAGGCCCCGGGGGCGGGAGAAGCCGGGGAGGTTCAGATGGCTAAGGCCTTGGTTCTGGGGGGCGCTACCGGTCTTTTGGGTCTGGCGCTCACACGCGTGCTCACGGAACGCGGCTGGCAGGTGGAAACCCTGGGCCGCGCCGACGGCAATCTGCTGGAGATGCCCTTTCTTGAGGAACGCCTGGCCAAGGCGGACGCGGACGCGGTGTTCAACGCCGTGGCCTGGACGCAGGTGGACGACGCCGAGGACCATCCCGAGGACGCCCTGCTCATGAACCGCACCCTGCCCGACGCTCTGGCCCGCGTGCTCAAGGCGCTGGGGCGAGGACATCTGGTGCATTTCAGCACGGATTTCGTCTTTTCCGGCCCGCATCAGACCCCCTGGCGCGAGGACGACGCGCCGCATCCGGCCGGGGTCTACGGCCGCACCAAACTGGCCGGCGAGGAAGCCGTGCTGCGCGTGCTGCCCGAACGGAGCTGCGTGGTGCGCACGGCATGGCTGTTCGGACCGGGCCGCAAAAATTTCGTGGACACCATTCTGGCGGCCTGCCAGAAACGCGATGCCATCAGCGTGGTGCACGACCAATTCGGTTCGCCCACCTACAGTCTGGATCTGGCCCAATGGAGCGCAAGCCTGGCGGAAAAGGAGGCCACGGGCATCTGGCACGCGGTCAACAGCGGCCAGGCCAGCTGGTGCGAACTGGCCTGCGAGGCTATTGCCCTGACCGCCGGACCCTGCCGTCTGGAGCCCATCGCCAGTTCCCAATGGCCCCAGAAGGCGCAGCGCCCGGTCTATTCCGTGCTGGACACCAGCAAGCTCAGCGAATTTCTGGGCAAGAAGCCACGCCCCTGGCCCCAGGCCCTGCGCGATTTTCTGTTCAGCGAATACGTGCCCGGCGCGCACGCCGACAAAGAGGGCACGCATTGAGCCGCAAACGTCCTTCCGGCGCCTGCGCCGCATGGAGGCGGCGGCTGGCCGCCCCGGCGGTTCTGGCTACACTGGTCTGCCTGATGTGGGGTCTTTGGACCACGCCGCTTTCAGCCCGCCCGCAAAATCTGCGGCAACTGTCCGAGATCACCAATAAACTGACCGAAACCAGCGTCAGTTACGGGGCCATTCCCGCGCTCTACCGCCCGCGCTACGACCGCGTGCAGGACGCGGATCTGAACATGAGCCAGGAGGATGTGGTCTTTGTGGTCATGCTGCCGGGCGGGCCGCGCATTTATCCGCAGCGCTTCATGGTCTGGCATCAGGTGGTCAACGAACTTATCGACGATGTGGCCTATGCCGTCACCTACTGCCCGATCACCGGCACGCTGATGGCCTACAACGCCTCCATGAACGGTCTGAACCTGATTTTTGATCTGGAGGGCCGCCTCTACGACGGCAACAGCGTGCTCATTGACCGTAATTCCGGCAGCCTCTGGCTCCAGGAGACGGGCATGGCCTTTGACGGACCGCTGCTGGGCCGGGGCATGCCCACCATTCCCGTGTTCTGGACGACCTGGGGCGCGGCGCGCCGGGTCTACCCCGACGCCCCGGTGCTGGCCCAGCCGCGCGGCAGCCGCCCCTACGGCCGCGATCCTTACGGGAGTTATCTCAAAAAAAACACATACTACAACAACGATATCCTGGTCTATCCGGTGCAGCGTCTGGACCGGCGTTTTGCCCGCAAAACGCCCATGCTCTGTCTGGAATACGAAAATTTTCTGTTGGCTGTCGATATCGCCTACGTCAAAAAGAAAGGCGCGGTGAACTTTTTTCTGGGACCGTCGGCCCTGCTGGCCGTGCATGATCCCCAACTGGACGTGGTCCGCATCTATAACCGCCAGATCTGGGCCGAGCCCTTTCTCTTCGTAAGCCAGTACGGCCGCCTTATGGACATCAATACGCGCAGCGTCTGGGATCCGGCCACGGGCAAGGCCCTGGACGGCAATATGCGGGGCGCGTCCATGAAGCAGTATTTCGGCGGCTATTCCATGTGGTTCGCCTGGTACAGCCTGAACCCGGAAACCCTTGTGATTCCCGGCCCCGGCGAAGTGCCCGCCGATCTGCTTTCGCTCACCCCGCCGGGCGTGGATGATCCGGCCGGGAAGAGCCCTTCGGCGAAGAACGGCGATGCGGCGGGTACGAGAAGCTCACAGCCGTAGGCTATCCGCTTCAGTCATCCACCAGTCAGCCTGCCAAGCGCAGCAAAACCGCCGCGCCGCCCAGCAGGGGCCGACGTTCCGACACGCGCAGGCCCGCCCGCTGGACGCAGCCTTCAAGACCGCCCTGCTTTAGAAAAGACGCAAACGCCGCGCCGCCGCGCCTACTTGACCACAGGTCAGGCCAGAAGCCCAGCAAGGCGCGCGCCAGCAGACAGGCGGGCAGTTCCAGATTGCGCTCCGGCGGTTTGAAATCCGCCGCCAGCACTTCCCGTCCCGTCCGGGCGGCCAGGCTCAGCAGGGCCGCGCCTTCATCCAGAGGCAAGTACCACAGAGCGAATGCCAGACGGATGTACGCCGCGCTTCCCGGAGTCGCGGCCCGCAACCAGGCTTTGGAAGGATTGAGCGGCCCGCTCGTCGGCATGTCCAGCGCCGCCTTTGGCCAGGGCACGCGTTCGGCAAAAAAATTTCGGGGAAAGCGGGGCGGCGGGCAGAGAGCGTCAGTCACGCGCGCGGGCTCCGTCAAGCCGCTCCAGCAGGGCCGCGCGCACGGGGCCGTAGGTCGCGTTTTGCGGCAGGCCGTCCAGAAGGCGGCGGGCATGGCCGTTTTCCACAAACTGGCGGCGGCTGGCCTCAAAGTGCATGTCAAAGAACCAGGTGCCGAGCAACACGCGAAAGTCATTGACGCTGCGCAGATCGGCATAGGCCGCCACCTGCCCGGCCCTGGCCGCGCGCAGCACGGCTTCCCCGGCCAGGGCCGGATCATCCGGCAGATTCAGGACCACCGTGGGGCTGTACGGGCCGGGCCCGCCCAGATGCTCGTCCATGATCCGCAGAATATCCAGCTTGTCCGCGTCGCGCACCACATGGGCGGCCAGTTCCGTCTCGCGCGGCAGATGCGCGGGCAAGGCAAAGCGATTGTGCAAGCCCACGGCGGCCAGCACGATCTTGCGTGTGGCCGCGTCCTCTCCGGCCAGACGCGCCTCACGCTTGAGGATTTTCACGCCCAGTTGGCCGTGATTGCAAGATTCCCGGTCTTTAAAAGTGTGGTAGCGCAGATACTGCTCAAAGCGCGCCACGTCGTGGTACAACGCGGCCAGCAGGCAGGCACGGGTCAGGGCGACGCCAAAGCCCTCGCTGGCCGCTATGCGGCGCGCATTGCCCAGCACGGCCATGGTGTGCCGGAGCTTCAGATCCATGGGCGCGGGGTCGCCCTGCTCCTTGGCGCGCTCCCGCGCGGCATAGGCCGCGAACCACTGTTCATGCAGGCAGATATCCGGATTCATGGCCTTGGATGTACGCCGGGGCGGCCCGCAAGGCAAGTCCGGGCCGGAAACCCGGTGTACTGGCGGCTTCAGGCCGCGTTGACGGTACCTGGGATTATTTTTAGCCTTACAGATTCTCCACTCAGCAGGAGGCCGCCATGCTCTATGCTCACAGCCTTCCGGATCAACCTGTTTCCCTCTGGCAGAGCCTTGAACAGCATCTGCGGAAAAGCGCACAACGGGCCGAAACATTCGGACGCGCATTCGGCGCGGGCGATTGGGCCGCATTGGCCGCCCGGCTGCACGATCTGGGCAAGGCTTCGCCAGAGTTTCAGGCTTATATCAGCGGGCAAGGCGGACGCCGCCGCATTGACCATTCCACCGCCGGGGCGCGCCTGCTCCTGCGGCATTGGAAGACTCGGGGAAAGGAAGGGGAACACATGGCCCTCTGGCTGGCCTATTGCATAGCCGGGCACCACGGCGGCCTGCCGGACCTGGGCGACGGGGCCTCGGATGCGGGCAGCCTGCGCTCCCGTCTGGACCCGTCCTATGCCGTTCCCGACTATTCCGCCGGATTGGATCTGGCGACGCCCGCTGACATTCCCCAACCGGGCGCTCTGCCCTTTCCCTTTCGCCTTTCCAGAGAACATGCCGCATTCAGCGTCAGTTTTTTCGTGCGCATGCTTTTTTCCTGTCTCACGGACGCGGATTTTCTGGATACGGAACATTTTTACGCTCCGGAGAATCGTCAGCAGCGTGACCGCTGGCCCTCTCTGGATACGCTATGCGAGCGGCTGCATGATTTTTTGTCCGCCCAAGGCTTTCTGCTCGCGACGTCTGGCGACAGCCCCATTGTAGCGGCCAGAAAAGAGATCCTTCAGCATTGTCTGAATGCCGCCGCGCTGCCGCCCGGCGCATTCACCCTCACGGTGCCCACCGGCGGCGGCAAAACGCTTTCCTCGCTGGCTTTCGCCCTGGAGCACGCCCGGCGGCATCATCTGGACAGAATCATTCTGGCGGCTCCCTACACCAGCATCATTGAACAGAATGCGCGGGTGCTGCGCGACGCCCTGGGCGCGGACGCCGTACTTGAACACCACAGCAACTATGTCCATCCCGTTGAGCAGGCGGCAGCGAACCAGACCGGGGAAAGCGACGCCCTCCAGGGGGCTGCCGCCCTGCCGTTCAGGCTGGCCGCCGAAAACTGGGCTGCGCCGGTTATCGTCACCACGGCGGTGCAGTTCTTCGAATCTCTGTTTTCCAGCCGTCCTTCCCGCTGCCGCAAGCTGCACAATATGGCCCGCAGCGTGGTTATTCTGGATGAAGCGCAGATGCTGCCCGTTCCTCTGCTGGAGCCTTCGGTGCTGGCGCTGCGGGAGCTGACGGAACATTACGGCGCAAGCCTTGTGCTCTGCACCGCCACCCAGCCGGCGTTGCGCCGGGACGGCCCCCTGAAAAACGGCTTTGCAAAGAACAGTCTGCGCGAACTGATCCCCGCCCCACGGATGGCGGAGCTTTTCAAGACCTTCACGGCGCACCGGCGCCTGACCATCAGCCAGCCGGGCAAACTGAGTGATGAAGAGCTGGCCCGCCGCCTGCTGCGGGAACATCAGGTTCTCTGCATCGTCAACAGCCGCGCCCAGGCCCGCGCGGCCTATGAAAGTCTGGAGCGGGACGATGACGCCCACTTTCATTTGAGCGCGCGCATGACTCCCCGCCACCGGCTGCTTGTGCTGGACACCATACGTCAGCGTCTGCGCCGGGGCCTGCCCTGCCGGGTGGTCAGCACATCCCTCATCGAATGCGGGGTGGATATCAGCTTCCCCTGCGTATACCGGGTCCGGTGCGGGCTGGACTCCGTGGCCCAGGCAGCGGGCCGCTGCAACCGCTCCGGTGAACTGCCCTCCGGCAGTCTGCATGTCTATACGCCGGAAAGGCCCGTCTCCCGCGCGCAAGCCGATCTCTATCTGCGCGCCCGTTTTTTCAGTCAGGTGGCGGAAAAACATGCGGATATCCTCGCTCCGGAAGCTGTGGAAGCCTATTTCAGCGAGCTTTACGGCTTCGCGGATCTGGATGCGAAACACCTGCTGAAAACACTGCGCGAAAAAAACAGGCGCTTTGCCGTTCCCCACATCTTTGATTTCCGCACCATGGATGCTCTCTATCAGCTTATCCCGGAAGACACGGCGCCGGTCATAGTCACGCACGGCGTAAACGACGGCGGCGATCTGGCGGAAAAAAGCCACGCGCTTGTACGTCGCCTGGAAACGGAATACCCGCCCCACCGTCTGACCCTGCGTTTGCTGCAGGGCTTCAGCGTACAGGTATACCCATATGAGCTTGAACGGCTGCGCGCGGCAGGCAATCTGGAAAGGCTGCACGGCTGTTTTGACGTGCTGCGCAACGGCGCGGGTTATGATCCGAAACTGGGTCTGCTGGTGGACGATCCCACCCGCCAGACTCCGGAGGATTGCCTGTTTTAACTTTATAAGCCCAGTAATAGAATTATAGTCTATACTTTATACAAAATTCTTGTTACAGGTTTCTGACCTGAGGGAGTTCTCCTGCCCGCGCCCTCAGGAAGAGAGGTGGCCTGTACACAGGCCACCTCCGCAACAAAGGAGGAAGGCGGGTGGCGGCGTGACGTGTAAACAGCGCCTGTGAAAGCTGGTCGGCGCATCAGTACGCGCCGTGGATTGAAATAATTATTGGGCTTAGGGCAATTTCACGGTGAAATTGCTCGTGGTGGCCGCGTGAGCAGACGCCCGCCACGAGCTTCAGCCATTGGCGGCTATGCCGTCTTGCCTTGAATGAGGGCTGAGCCTAGACAGCGGTCATCCGCGCACCTGCGCGGGCATTTCTGAAACGGGCAACGCCGGAACCCGGCATGTTCAGGAGGTACGCATGGCCTACGGCATAGCACTGCATGTCTGGGGTGAATATGCATTATTCACACGACCGGAGACAAAATCAGAGCGCATGTCTTACGAGGTTATAACACCGTCAGCGGCACGCGGCATTCTTGAAGCGATTCACTGGAAGCCGGCCATACGCTGGTTTATTGACAAACTGCATATTCTGAATCCTGTCTGTTTTGATTCCATACGCCGTAACGAGCTGGCCTGCAAAGGTTCGGCGCAAAATGCGTTACAAGCCATGAAAAAATCCGGTCCGCTGCATATCGCCGTTGAAGACGTGCGCCAGCAGCGGGCCGCTCTGGTGTTGCGTCGGGTGGCCTATGTGATCGAAGCTCATTTTGAACTTACGGACAAGGCCGGGCCGAGCGACAACGAGGGCAAGCATCTGGACATTTTCAACCGCCGTGCCAGAACCGGACAGTGTTTTCACCGTCCCTGCCTGGGCTGTCGGGAATTTCCCGCCCATTTTTCCCTGCTGGAGGGCAGCCTGCCGCCTTCGCAACTGGCCGACGACGCGCCCCGCGATCTGGGCTGGATGCTCTATGACCTGGATTTCGCCCGCAATATGCAACCCATTTTCTACCGGCCCCGCCTGGTGGGCGGCGTCATCGACGTGGCGGACTGCCTGCGCAGATCCGGGGAGGCACGGCCATGATTTTAAGTCAACTGGCGGCCTTTTATCAACGCATGCTTGAAGAGACGGATGCGGAACTGCCCCGTCCGGGCTATAGCCGCGAGCTGATCGGCTTTGTGCTGGTGCTCACTCCCGAGGGCGAGTTGCGGCACATTCTGCCCCGCCTGGACGACAAGGGCAAAGCCCGGCCCATGCTGGTGCCCGCGCCGCGAAAGCAGCCCGGCTCCGGCATCAGCCCCAATCTTTTCTGGGACAATACCGGCTACCTGCTGGGGGTGGACAACAAGGGCAAAGCCGAGCGCAGCGCCAAAACCTTTGCCGCCTTCCGACAGGCCCACGCGGCACTGGCCCGTGACACCGGCAATGCCCGGCTTGAGGCCGTGGCCGCCTTTCTGGAAGCCTGGTGTCCCGAGATGTTCGCCGGTCTGGACATCGGTGACCTTATTCTGGACAAAAACGGTATATTTCAGATTGAAGGAGATCAGGGCTTTTTACATGAGCAACCGGACATCCGCACCATCTGGGAAGAGCAGCGCCGCCCCTCCGGGGAGAATGGCCTGACCGGCGTCTGTCTGGTGACAGGAAAAAGCGCGCCCATCGCCCGCATTCATCCGCCTATCAAAGGCGTCAGCGGAGCCAACCCCACCGGCGCGGCCCTGGTTTCCTTTAACTGCGACGCCTTTGAATCCTACGGAAAAAACCAGAGTTACAACGCTCCCGTAAGCAGCGAGGCCGCCGAGGCTTATACCGCAGCGCTGAACTTTCTGTTGCGAAAGGACAGCGGGCACTGCCTGCGTCTGGGCTCCACCAGTCTCGTTTTCTGGACGGAGCAGCCCGGCCCGGCGGAAAAAATCTTTGCCTCCTGCCTGTTCTACGAGGACGGCGAGGCCGTGGAATGCGGCGCTGATACGGCTGAAGACAGGGAACTGCTGGGCAGGGCGCGCGCTGTCCTGCGCGCCGCGCGTGACGGGAAAAAACCGGCGGATAGCGATCTGGCGGCCCTGCGTGAGGCGGAAACGCGCTTTTTCCTGCTGGGCCTGAAGCCCAACCAGGCCCGCCTGGGCGTCAATCTGTGGCAAATCTCCTCGTTCGGGCAACTGCTGAACAACCTCAGCCGCCATTACCGCGATCTGGCCCTCGCGCCGCAGTATGCAGGCGATCCTCCCTTGCCGCCGCTCTGGATGCTGCTGCGGGAGCTGGCTCCGCAGGGCAAAACGGAAAATATTCCGGCCAGCCTGGGCGACGCCCTGTCCCGCGCGGTTCTCTCAGGCGGCCGCTACCCTGAGAATCTGCCGGCGATTGTCTTGCAACGCATCCGCGCGGACAAGAAGATTTCCTATTTGCGCACGGCGCTGCTCAAAGCCTTTCTGCTGCGCAATCATCCCTCACAAGGAGCCTGGACCATGGAACTTGACGACAACCGCAAAGACACTCCCTACCTGCTGGGCAGGCTTTTCGCCCTGCTGGAAAAAACGCAAAGCGACGCCGTGGGCGCGGTAGGCGCCTCCATCAAAGATCGCTACATCGGCGCCGCTTCCGCTACGCCGCTTCTGGTCTTCCCGCAACTGCTGCGCCTGGCCCAGCACCATATCGGCAAGGCGGGCTATGGCAAATATAACGAAGACAAAATAGCCGGGGTCATGCGGGGCATCGACGTTTTCCCGCCCCACCTGACCCTGCCGGAACAGGGAGATTTCTTCATCGGCTATTACCATCAGCGCGTCGCCAATTATCAGAAAAAGGAAAAGGAGTAAGCCATGTCCGCTCTTGCCAACCGTTATGAATTCGTGCTGCTGTTTGATGTGGAAAACGGCAATCCCAACGGCGATCCGGACGCGGGCAATCTGCCCCGCATTGACCCGGAAACCGGCTGCGGCCTGGTCACGGACGTCTGTCTGAAGCGCAAGATCCGCAATTACGTGGAACTGGCCAAAAACGGGGAGGAAGGCTTCAATATCTACATCCAGGAAAAGGCCGTGCTCAACCAGCGCCATGAACAGGCCTACAAGGCTTGCGCTCTTGAGCCGGACAAAAACGGCAAACGCCTGCCCAAAAAAGCGGAAGACGCCGCCCGCGTGACGGCCTGGATGTGCGCCAATTTTTACGACGTGCGTGCCTTCGGGGCCGTCATGAGCACGGAGATCAATTGTGGGCAGGTGCGCGGCCCGGTGCAACTGGCCTTTGCCCGCAGCGTGGAGCCCATTGTGCCGCAGGAGGTCAGCATTACCCGCATGGCCGTCACCAATGAGAAGGATCTGGAAAAAGAACGCACCATGGGCCGTAAAGCCATTGTGCCCTACGGACTCTATCGGGCCGAAGGCTATATCTCCGCGCCGTTTGCGGAAAAAACCGGCTTTGACGAAAATGATCTTGAACTTCTCTGGGAAGCGCTGCGCACCATGTTTGAGCATGATCACTCCGCCGCGCGCGGAAAAATGAGTTCACGCAAACTCTTTGTCTTCAAGCATGCCAACCGGCTGGGCAACACGCCCGCACATGCGCTTTTCGAGCGCGTCACGGTAACGCGCAAGGGCTCCGGGACTGTTGCGGGTCCGGCCAGAGCTTTCAGCGATTACGACGTTCAGGTGCGGCGCGACGGTCTGGAGTCTGTCGAGATTCTGGAAAAATTGTAGGAAACGGAGTGCCCGCCCATGGACGAAGCGGACTTTGTGCCACTTTCCGCATTGCAGCATTATGCCTATTGCCCACGTCAGTGCGCGCTGATCCACCTGGAACAGATCTGGGAAGAAAACAGCCACACCGCCGAAGGCCGGCTCATGCACGAACGCGCTCACAGCGGGGAAAGCACGGCGCGCGGCCAGGTGCGTCTTGTGACGGACCTGCCGCTGCGCTCCGCCAGTCTGGGCGTCAGCGGCAAGGCAGATGTGGTGGAATTCAGGCGTTGCGGAAACATCTGGCAGCCCTATCCCGTAGAATATAAAAAAGGCTCGCCGCACGGACACGCGGAAGCCGACGCCGTGCAGGTCTGCGCACAGGCTCTCTGTCTTGAGGAAATGCTCTCAGTGGAGATCCCCGAAGCGGCGATCTTTTACGGAAGCCCTCGGCGCCGAAGCGTTATCCCTCTCACTCCGGACTTGCGCCGAAAAAGCGCGGCCATTGCTCTGGCCGTACATGAACTTTTCCGTAACGGCAAAACGCCGCTCCCGGAAGAACGGGGCCATTGCGCGGCCTGCTCCCTTCAAAATGCCTGCATGCCCGCCTGTGTGGAAAAACCCGCGCTGGCCGCGCACTATCTTGAATCCCTGTGGAGCGAGCCATGAAACGCCACCTCAACACGCTTTTTGTGACAACGCAAAACACCTGGCTGTCCAAGGACGGCGAGTGCGTCAGCCTGCGCGCGGAAGGCCGGGAACTGGGCAAAATCCCCATCCACACCATCGGGGCGCTGGTCTGCTTCGGACAGGTCACTTGCAGTTCCTTTTTGCTCGGCCATTGCGCCCGGAACGGCGTCGCCGTGTCCTGGCTCACGGAAAACGGGCGCTTCATGGCCTCAATGCACGGGCCTACCACGGGCAACGTGCTGCTGCGGCGCGAGCAGTACCGCAAAACAGAAAGCACGGAGGGGGCGGTTCCTTTGGCCCGCGCCTTCATCACCGGTAAGATTGTCAATTGCCGCACGGTGTTGCGGCGAGCGGCCAGAGAACATCCCGAGAACCACGCCGACGGCGGTCTGGCCCGAGTCTGTGAAAGTCTCACATCCTGTCTGCAACGTCTGCCCCAGGCGCGGTCGCTTGAAGAAATCCGTGGCCTGGAGGGCGAGGCCGCCGGAATGTACTTCAGTGTTTTTGACCGCCTCGTCTCCGTCAAAGCGAAAGGCATACGCTTTGCCGGACGCAGCCGCCGTCCGCCGCTGGATGAGATCAATTGTCTGCTCTCCTTTTTATACACGCTGCTGGCGGCGGACCTGCGCGGGGCCATTGAAAGCGTCGGCCTTGATCCCGCGGTGGGCTTTCTGCATCGGGACAGGCCGGGCCGGCCGAGTCTCGCTCTGGATATGATGGAAGAATTCCGCCCTGTTCTGGCGGACAGACTGGCGCTGACGCTGGTCAACAGAGGTCAGATCCGGGCGAAGGATTTTGAGCAAACCGCGTCCGGAGCGGTCCTCCTGAAGGAAAAAGCCCGCAAGGAAGTTCTGGTGGCCTACCAGGAGCGCAAACGCGAAGAGGTGCTGCATCCTTTTCTGAACGAACGCATGACCGCAGGCCTGCTCTGGCATATGCAGGCGCGCCTGCTGGCCCGGTATATCCGGGGCGAGATGGACGCCTATCCACCCTTTGTCATCAGGTGACACATGCTTGTTCTGGTGAGCTACGACGTCAATACGGAAGATGCGGCGGGGCGGCGGCGGTTGCGGCGCATCGCCCGGCATTGCGGAAATTGGGGGCAGCGCGTGCAGTTCTCTGTCTTTGAATGCGTTGTGGACCCGGCGCAGTGGAAAAGTCTGCGCGCGGCGCTGCTCAATGAGATGAATCAGGAAAAGGACAGCCTGCGCTTTTATTTCCTCGGCAGTGCGTGGCGAGGCAAGATAGAGCACCTAGGTGCAAAGCCGGGCTACGACCCAGAAGGCCCACTTATTTTCTGATGCGGGAACCTCAAGCTGACGGCTTTTCCCCGGCTGGTTCTCGATATGTATATTATCTTGAAATATAACATGAAAGTTTGTCGTTGTGCAAAAAAATGAGCGTTCCTGACAGAATGCCTCCAAGATGCCCGATATCAGGCCCGTAAATCCTTTAGCCTCGCAGGCCAACGCCTGTCACAGTCGCCTCCCGTGCGGAGGCGTGGATTGAAACTCGCCGTTCTGATTGCTCATAGCGTCCCTCAACATGTCGCCTCCCGTGCGGAGGCGTGGATTGAAACCGGCCATCGTCGGCTATGTGACCCCGGATGAAACCGTCGCCTCCCGTGCGGAGGCGTGGATTGAAACTCGCCCAGCAGGGCATAGCCCAGCAGCCGCACAACGGTCGCCTCCCGTGCGGAGGCGTGGATTGAAACCGGACCGGGTTCGCCCCGCAGATCCACGGGATCGCGTCGCCTCCCGTGCGGAGGCGTGGATTGAAACCGCAGACCGGGCATTTTTCAGGGCCGCGCTTGAGGGTCGCCTCCCGTGCGGAGGCGTGGATTGAAACCCAGCGCCGCCGTCGAATCTTCCTTGTCGGATATCGTCGCCTCCCGTGCGGAGGCGTGGATTGAAACGGTAACCAGATGGACAAGACGCGCGGCCTTTCCCGCGTCGCCTCCCGTGCGGAGGCGTGGATTGAAACTTGGCATTCCGCTCTCAAGCTCTGCAACGATGCGCGTCGCCTCCCGTGCGGAGGCGTGGATTGAAACCCATGCTCAGGCCAGCAGTATATGACGGTATTAGGGTCGCCTCCCGTGCGGAGGCGTGGATTGAAACTCGACCGCCGTCGCGGTGGCAGCCTGCACGGCTTGTCGCCTCCCGTGCGGAGGCGTGGATTGAAACTGTCCACCATCTAGCGAGCCGGTTAAATGCGCCTGGTCGCCTCCCGTGCGGAGGCGTGGATTGAAACTACGGTGACGTCAGCAGTGACGTAGAAGCAGACAGTCGCCTCCCGTGCGGAGGCGTGGATTGAAACCCGATTGCTCGGTATTGTATTAGCCTACTCCCGGCCGTCGCCTCCCGTGCGGAGGCGTGGATTGAAACAGGACGTGGTCCGCTTACAGCGGACTCAAGGGCAGAGTCGCCTCCCGTGCGGAGGCGTGGATTGAAACACCCCGGACTTGTTGAACAGGAAAAATCTGTTGGCGTCGCCTCCCGTGCGGAGGCGTGGATTGAAACTTGATGAACGCGGCGGCCGCTCGTACATGGCGGGGTCGCCTCCCGTGCGGAGGCGTGGATTGAAACTCTGGACAGCGACTTGTTCACCCCGGCGGACGCATGTCGCCTCCCGTGCGGAGGCGTGGATTGAAACCCTGCCATGATCGGGGGCCACACCGTTCGAGGTGGGGTCGCCTCCCGTGCGGAGGCGTGGATTGAAACCAGTTTCCCGGCAAACTCGCCCGCCCTCTGGGCCGTCGCCTCCCGTGCGGAGGCGTGGATTGAAACACCAAAAACGGCTGGGCCATGCGCGCGCGGAACATGTCGCCTCCCGTGCGGAGGCGTGGATTGAAACCTGTTTTGGGCGGGCCACCATTGGGAGGTGGACAAGGTCGCCTCCCGTGCGGAGGCGTGGATTGAAACCTCAATTTCTGCGAGCTGGTGCTGCGCATTTTGGGTCGCCTCCCGTGCGGAGGCGTGGATTGAAACAGGCCAAAGACAATACCATTTTCGGCCTGAACGCGTCGCCTCCCGTGCGGAGGCGTGGATTGAAACCGATTCGGAAGAGCTGTCGCCGTCTCTGAACACTAGTCGCCTCCCGTGCGGAGGCGTGGATTGAAACATGCTGGCCAAGAGGCTGGAAGAGGCCAGAGGCAAGTCGCCTCCCGTGCGGAGGCGTGGATTGAAACCTGGTTTTTTCCGTAGGATTCAAAGGCGTCGCAGTGTCGCCTCCCGTGCGGAGGCGTGGATTGAAACTGGCGGTTGCTCAGATGGGGGAGCCCTCCGGCCCGGTCGCCTCCCGTGCGGAGGCGTGGATTGAAACGCAACGACGACGGCGGTTCCACGCCGGTCTGGAGCGCGTCGCCTCCCGTGCGGAGGCGTGGATTGAAACAACCACCCAGGCGGCCAACCTCGGCAAATTCCGTGTCGCCTCCCGTGCGGAGGCGTGGATTGAAACCAGTGTATCCAGCCTGTAGCTCACGCCAAGGCCGGGTCGCCTCCCGTGCGGAGGCGTGGATTGAAACATATTGTCCTCCTTATATTGGCTGCTCATCAGGACGGTCGCCTCCCGTGCGGAGGCGTGGATTGAAACTCAAAAGGGCCTTCGTCCCGGTAAACTTCGTCGGCAGTCGCCTCCCGTGCGGAGGCGTGGATTGAAACTTGGAGAAAAGCGGAAGTCTGGGTATAATTGGCGGAGTCGCCTCCCGTGCGGAGGCGTGGATTGAAACACCGTCCTGGCCGCCCGTATGCAGGCCAATGTGGACGGTCGCCTCCCGTGCGGAGGCGTGGATTGAAACCGACCCCATCCTCCTTATAGGCGCCGGACAGGGGCGTCGCCTCCCGTGCGGAGGCGTGGATTGAAACTCTGACAGCCGCATAGCTGGCATATTCCCTCCTTAGTCGCCTCCCGTGCGGAGGCGTGGATTGAAACATCATGCACAATAATGTGCGGCTTGAGTATCTCAAACGTCGCCTCCCGTGCGGAGGCGTGGATTGAAACCGTACGCAGGCTACTCTCTGTTACAGGCCCCAAGGGGTCGCCTCCCGTGCGGAGGCGTGGATTGAAACACCCTACGCGTGCGGGAAGAAGCGTGGGAGAAGGGTCGCCTCCCATGCGGAGGCGTGGATTGAAACCTCTTGAGGGATGCCGGACAGCTCAATGGTGAAGCTGTCGCCTCCCATGCGGAGGCGTGGATTGAAACTCCATGTAGATGATCAAGTCGATGGCACGGCCGAGTCGCCTCCCGTGCGGAGGCGTGGATTGAAACTGTCCTGTCCCTATGGGGGCTTGCCGGGTTGGATGGTCGCCTCCCTGCGGAGGCATTGGCTGAAACAGCTTGCCGGAGACAGTGGCTCAAGCCGTGGGGGGTCCGCTCCGCCTTGAGCCCCGCTCCGCCATTTGCTATAGACAGAGCGCACCCCTTCTTTCAGGAGCCTCCCATGTCCGATTTCGTCCATCTGCATTGCCATACCGAATACAGCCTTCTGGACGGCGCCATCCGCATCAAGGATCTCTGCGCCCGCGCCAAGGATTACGGCATGCCCGCCTGCGCCATCACCGACCACGGCAATATGTTCGGCGCGGCCTATTTCTACACGGCCTGCAAGGACTTCGGCATCAAGCCCATCTTCGGCTGCGAGGTCTATGTCTGCCACGACCACACGGACAAAACCTCGGAACTGGCGCGCCGCCGTCATCACCTGATTCTGCTGGCCCAGAACGAGCTGGGTTATCATAATCTGGTCAAGCTGGTCAGCCACGGCTTCCTAGACGGTTTTTACTACAAGCCCCGCGTGGACAAGGAGTTGCTGCGCCGCTACGCCGAGGGCCTGACCTGCCTTTCGGCCTGCATCGCGGGCGAGATTCCCCGCGCCATCCTGGCCAAGGACATGGACAAGGCCTTGAGCCTGACCAGGGAATACGCGGACATCTACCCCGGCCGCTTCTACCTGGAATTGCAGTCCAACGGCCTGGCCGAACAGGAAGTCGTCAACAACGCCCTGCTGGAGATCGCGGAAACCGCCGACCTGCCCCTGGTGGCCACCAATGACTGCCACTATCTCAACGCCGACGACGCGGACGCCCATGAGGTTCTGCTCTGCATCCAGACCCAGACCACCATGGACGACCCCAAGCGCATGCGCTTTGAAACGCACGAGCTCTATTACAAGTCCATCGAAGAGATGGAAAAGCCTTTCGCCCATGTGCCCGAAGCCCTCGCCAATACTATGCGCATCGCGGAAACCTGCAATGTGGAGCTGGATTTCGGCCACCACTACTTCCCGGTCTACCAGCTGCCCGAAGGGGCCAGCATGGAGTCCGAATTCCGCCGCCTGGCCGAAGAAGGTCTGGAAAGGCGCCTGGAAAAGCACCCGGATCGCGAAAATATTGATCCGGCGCGCTACCGCGAGCGCCTGCAATACGAGCTCGGCGTCATTCTGGAAATGGGCTTTCCCGGCTATTTCCTCATCGTGCAGGAATTCATCAACTGGGCCAAGAACCACGGCATCCCGGTGGGGCCGGGGCGCGGCTCGGCGGCCGGTTCCCTAGTGGCCTGGTCCCTGCGCATCACCAACCTGGACCCCCTGCCCTACAATCTGCTGTTTGAACGCTTTCTGAACAACGAACGTGTCTCCCTGCCCGATATCGACGTGGACTTCTGCGAACGCCGCCGTGGCGACGTGATCCGCCACATGGTGGACACCTACGGCGAGGGCTCGGTGGCCCAGATCACCACCTTCGGCACTATGAAGGCCAAGGGCGTGGTGCGCGACGTGGGCCGCGCCCTGGGCATGACCTTCGCTGAGACGGACCGCATCGCCAAGCTGGTGCCCGACGACCTCAAAATGACCATCAAGAAGGCTCTGGACCTGGAGCCGGACCTGAGGAAACTCTATGAGGAGGACCAGCAGGTCCGGCATCTGCTGGACACGGCCCGCCGCCTGGAAGGCCTGGCCCGGCACGCCTCCACCCACGCCGCCGGGCTGGTGGTCTCTGACAAGCCCATGGAGGAATACCTGCCCCTTTATCTGGGCAAACGCGGCGAACTTGTGACCCAATTTGACGGCCCCATGACCGAAAAGGCCGGGCTGGTCAAATTCGACTTTCTGGGCCTGAAGACCATGACCCTGATCCAGGACACCCTGGACAACATCAGCCTGCAGGGCCAGACCCCGCCGGATCTGGACAACCTGCCGCTCACGGACGCCGAGACCTACGAACTTTACGCGCGCGGCGACACGGACGGCGTCTTCCAGGTGGAAAGTTCGGGCATGCGCCAGTATCTGCGCATGCTCAGGCCCACCTGCTTCGAGGACGTCATCGCCATGCTGGCCCTTTACCGGCCCGGCCCGCTGGGTTCGGGCATGGTGGACGAATTCATCAAGCGCAAACACGGCCAGGTGCCGGTGGTCTATCCGCACGACTCGCTCACCGAATGCCTGCGCGATACCTACGGGGTCATCGTCTACCAGGAACAGGTCATGCAGATCGCCCAGATTATCGCCAGCTACACGCTGGGCGGGGCCGACCTGCTGCGCCGGGCCATGGGCAAGAAAAAAGCCGAAGCCATGGCCAAGGAGCGCGTAACCTTTGTGGCCGGGGCGGAAAAGAACGGCATCGCCAAGGAAAAAGCCAACGAAATCTTTGACTTGATGGAAAAATTCGCCGAGTATGGCTTCAACAAGTCGCATTCGGCGGCCTATGCCCTGATCTCCTACTTCACGGCCTATCTCAAGGTGCACTATAAGGTGGAGTTCATGGCCGCCCTGCTCACCTCGGAAATGGGCAATCAGGACAAGCTGCTCAAATACGTCTCCTGCTGCAAGGACATGGGCATCGACGTGGTCCAGCCCTCGGTAAACCAGAGCCAGCGGGAATTCACGGCCCACGGCGGTCAGGTGGTCTTCGGCCTGGGCGGCATCAAGAATGTGGGCGACGAAGCCATTCGCGAAATTGTGGAGGGCCGCAAAGAAGGTGGCGACTACATTTCCCTGCTGGATCTCTGCTGCCGGGTCAATCTGCGCAAGGTCACCAAGCGCGTGCTGGAATCCCTGATCAAGGGCGGGGCCTGCGACTGCTTCAATGTTTCCAGAGCAGGCATGCTGGCCGCCCTGGAAATTGTGGTGGCCCGCGCGCAGAAAAAGGCCAAAGACAAGAGTTCCAACCAGGTTTCCCTGCTGGCCATGGCCCCGGTGGTGGAGGCCGCGCCCCAGCCCGGCGTGGGCCTGGACTGCCCGGAAGCCACGCTGCCGGAAATGGAGGACGACCTGAAACTGCGGGCCGAAAAGGAAGCTCTGGGCTTCTTCCTCACCAGCCACCCCCTGCAGCCTTACAGCCGCGAGATCCGCCGCCTGCGTCTGACCACTCTGGAGGACGCGCGCGAGCTCTTCCCCGGCGCGGAAATCAACTGTGCCGTGCTGGTGACCAGCATCAAGGAAGTGCTCACCAAGTCCAAGGGTGAGCGCATGGCCTTTGTGGGCGTGGAGGATCTCACCGGCCACGCGGAAGTGACTTTTTTCCCGCGCTCCTATGCCGAGGCCCGGGAGCTGATCCGGGCTGAGCAGCCCCTCTGTCTGACAGCTCGCCTGGACAGCCAGGGCGACGCCGCCCAGGATGCCGATGAGGAAAATACCGAGGACGCCCCGCGCGAACTCAAGCTCCTGGGCCAGAGCGTGCGGTCCCTGGCAGAAGCCTGCGGCCAGAGCGACACGCCGGTCTGCGTGCAGATTCCGGCGCACCGCCTGGGCCGTGAGGACATGCTGGCCCTGAAAAACATTCTGGAAACCTACCCCGGCCCGGTGGAAGCCGAAGCCCTGGTCTGCCTGGACGGTTGCCAGTGCCATCTGCGCCTGGACAAGGCGCTCAAGGTGCGGCCCGGGCCGGAGCTGGACAAGGCCCTGGCCGCCTGGGCTTCATAGGCTCCGACTCTTCTGAAAGGCAACGCCTGCCCGCAGTATGGGCAGGCGTTTTATTTTCAGCCGCTCCTGAATCCCTTCGGACGGTGTGCCGGTATGGCTCAGGGCCGATAGATGGTAAAGCCGTTTTTACCACGCTGTTTGGTATGGTACAGCGCACTGTCCGCATTCTTGTACAACGTTTCAAACTCCGTACCCGCCTCCGGCACCATGGCCACGCCGATGCTGGTGGAAATGGAGCAGGTGGTTACGCCGTCCGTAAAGTCATGGCGTAAATCCACCACCAGATCCCGGGCCTTTTTCTCCCCCCATTCCCGTGACGGCGCGGGAGCGAACACCACAAATTCATCTCCGCCGATCCTGCCGACGATGTCGGTATTCCGGAATTCGTTTTTGAGCATTTCCGCAAAACCCGCGATGACCATATCGCCGGCGGCATGCCCGCAGGTATCATTCACATTCTTGAAGTTATCGATATCAAGAATGAAAAACGCGAAGAGCTTGTCGGGATGCTGCAGAAGACCTCGCTGAATATGCTCTTGTGTGGCCACCTTGTTGTATAACCCGGTCAGGGAATCGCTCTCCATTTTTTCAACCAGATGCTGTTCATGTTCTTTTTCCTTATCCACATTCTGACGGTATACGAACATGCGCACCGAATCGTCATCATCCCAATAAAAAATACGGGCCGTAATACGCATCCAGTAATAACTCCGTCCCGCGTTATTGGAAATCATAAAATCATAGCGCAGGCATTCCCTGCCCGCCTGATAAGCCCGCAAGATATTGTCCGGGCTGAACGTATCGAGATAGCTCCGGCGATATTCGGTTTTTATATGTTTCCGGGCGATAATCCGCAGGGCTTCGTTATACGGCGTGCTCCTCGGCACGCCCAGACTTTCGAAATAGACTTCGGTAGCCTCGCTGGCTGCGCGGTTATGGGTGATGTCAATCTCATAAATATTTTCATACAGCTTTCCGGTTTCAGCCTGAAAAACCGAGCTGCGTCTTTTCTCTTGCTCCACTGCCAAGTTGACGATCCGCACATTATACTTGCGGATAATATATGTAATAACTAACAAGACAGGCACTACAACACCCAAAATAACCATAACGCCTGTAAAAAGCTGCTGCCTTGTCTGTTCCGTCAAGACAGATGCATCATTGTCGACAATTAAATACCATTCTAAATTCTGCACATATTGTACAATAATATAGCCTTTTCGTTCCTCTTTACCATACCAAAAATATTGGTATTTTTCTTTTTCAGAGATAATCCGCTCTCGCAAGCAACTGAAGTCGCAGAAAGAAAATAAATCCGTCTGTTGATAACCTGTCTGATCCGAAGAAACTTCAATCATTCCATCTCCATTGACCAGATAGGATTTGACGCCGAATTTAGTTTCGTATTGCTTGAATATTTCCTGCAAATAATCGACACGGAAGCCGACTCCCACAACTCCGATTGTTTTTCCAGCCTGATCTGTAATCTTACAGTTAATAAAAATCACTATTTCATTATGGGCTGCTTCATCGTTGTCAATATTCAATGCGTAATCCGCAGGATTTTTTAAAAAAGAATAATACCATACGTTTTCTGGATTATCCGGCGTCAGGATCCGATTGATACCGTTAAAGTTGTAATAGCGGTTCGTTCCGGTGGACACCAGAAACACGGAATCATAATGATATTTATCTTTGTAGGCCAAAAGATAATGCTGAAGCGTTTGTATAAATATTCCTTCATCCGCCATTTGTTCTTCATCAATAAGGAAGTTCTTCAGCAGATTGTCATTGGCCATTGTCAATGAGATATTGATAGGCTTTGCAAAAATTGAATCTATCTGATGGTAGATGCCCTCTGCCGTCAGCAGGGCAATATGCTCCATATCCTGCTTAAAAATTTTTCTATTGTATTGATAATTATGAATCGATATGAGAATAAATCCTGAAAGAATTAGTATAAAAATAAGAAGATTTGTTCTTAGCAGAACATGCCTTTTCATATCCCCCCCATATCAGCAGGAGTCCCCTTTTGCGCGGACACGACGTACCGCCCCATGACCTGCCCCCCCAATATTCGCTCATATCCTTGATTCCCTATCACGTTCAGGATATTTGCGGACGATGTAAATTTTGTTTTTTACACTATAAATTTTACTCTGTGTATCACTCTCGTTCCATCGTAGGCAGGTGTATATCTTCCATAGATAGTAAAACATGGACAAAGAGGTGGCGTTATTGTGCGGGTACAGCCCGGCGACGCCATGTGCCCCCGCGTACATGGCTTTTACTTTCCCTTGAATGACGCCATGTCCACCTGCATTATGACACAGGCAGTGAACAGTGCCCTGTATTTCCTTTTTGACGGAATATGGCAGATGCCATTTGCGCTGCTGTCAGCGCCTGAAGCGGAAAAGAGTGGAGAAAACCGGAAGGATGGCGATGTCTGGCGGGGATTCGGGAAAATATATGCCGGTCACTTGCCAAAGGCGCTTGGGAGACAAAAATATGCGGCTCAACGATAAATCAGTGACAGGCTATATTTCATAATTGCAATCATTATACACCATATTTCAGATAATATCGCTATAATTCATGCACTCCTGGATCGCCACCACAACGACATGTGGACATACCGGAAACCGGTCTATTCCATCGGCGGCGAATACGGGAATGAACCCGGAAAACGCATGACCGCGTTTCTCTACAGTCTCCCGAGTCTGGCGGATTTTCTCACCGTGACTCGAGGTCAGACACACAGAGGTTCAACGCAGAGATAAGCGAGAAGGCACTCCTGACGACACCCCCCAGTCAACGCCACGGCCACGTGACACGTTTCCAGCGCAAAGGCTTTCCTTCTTCTTTGACAGCCAGGCAGGCGATGTCCTCCAGCGCGGCAAGTCCTCCCATGTGTACGGCGGCTTTACCGTCGCGGGTGACCGGGGCGGAGGCCAGCGCGTAACGCGCCGTGACCGCAGCCGGGGAAGGCGACACCGTATCGCCGAGGGGAGACAGTACGCGCAGGCCGCCCTGCACCAGAGCGGCGACCGTGGGCCGGTGCGCCACGGCGGCGATATGGACGGTCCCGGCCGGAAGGTTTTCCAGGTAGACGACATTACATATTACAAGGGCGCTCACATTTTTCATCCCCGCCACCGCTATCGGCCTTGCCTCGCCCCAGGGCACCCTGTCGCGCCAGCCTGTGCCGTACAGGTCAATCTCCCGAATATCGTAGCCAAGGAAAAAATATTTGTCCGTTTCGGGATACGCATAAGCACGGACAGTATCCGTCCCGGACGCCCTGGCCAGCTCCCTTTCCTGTAGAGCGGGCCGGGCCAGAACAAAGACGCGCGCCTCTGCCAGAACACTGGCCAAAAGCATGACGCAAAAAACGGCATAACACGCCTTTGCCGCGCCTCCCTTGAATTCTCCGGATGTGAGAAAAGCAAAACAACAAAGGGCGGCGTAAAAAAATGTGGCCGACATTGCCCGATACGGAGTGGAGGGGCTGAGGACGAATGCGGCCAGGCTGACCTGTACCATTACAAAAAAGGCCGCTCCGGGCAGATATGCTGACGGGTTCCGCTCCCCCCGGTAATACAACAGACAGGCCGCAACAAGGGCTGTCAGAATGTAGGGCAGCATTTCCAGTTGCTGTGAGCCCCAGAAGATCAGAAAACGATGGAAAGATTCCAGCGAAAAGAGAGGTATCTTTTCCGCGCCGCCTATCTGCGCCAGCCGCACGGCATTGCCGGGGGCGGCCATCATCAGAGTCCAGCCCGCTACCGCCCCCGCGATACCGGCCGCCGCCCACAGCGGAAGCCGCCGTGTCGTGTGAAAGCGGCAGACCGCGACGCTCGAGGCTACCAGAATCGAGAGCATACCCACATTTTCGTTGCTGCATCCAGCCAGAAATCCGGCCAGCGCATACGCCGGGCCGCCGGAAAGACGGTAGTCCTTTTTTTCGGCCCAGAAGCGATAAGGCACCAGAAACGCCGTGGCAAAGGCCAGACTGTACCCATAGTCGGCTGTGCCCGTACGCCAGAAATACACAGTCCCGAATGCGGGCAGGGCAAACCATACCAGCCCCGCCAGCACCACCGGATGCCAGGCGCGGATTTTCTCGCGCCACCCCACCCCCAGACTCAGCAGCACTCCGGAAAAAACAAGGCCCGTGAAAATGACGGACGTCAGCAGCGGATGCAGCCAAGCGGGCCCGTGCAACAGCACACGCGCCATAAAGTGCCCTGCGAATTTCCCGCTCCAGCTCCTGTACTCCTGAACCTGTGCCGCGAACATGGCTCCCGGGCCGCCGTCACCCGCCCCATAATTGAAATCATCATAGACCCAGGGCGTCATGGCGCAAAAAAAAGCCATCACCGCCGTGATACCTATGGCGGCCCCCAACACAGGGACATATCCAGACTTCACAGGAGCCTCCTCATTGCATCCGCACCATTGCCCTCAAGGCCTGGGCAGGCCAATTTATATATGAAACTTTTAATGTGTCAATGTGTTTCATAAAGTTTCATGGCAATCTGCGGCAATGAAAGAACTGCTGGCGGCATTGGGGGATCTTGTAGCGCTGGAGCGCCTGAACAGGGACAAGCTGGCCGAAAAGATCGGACTGAGCCGCCCCAACATGATTTCGGCCTTCAGCGGACGCCGGGCTATGCCGGACACGGCCCTCCCCAGATTGCGGGCCGCCCTGTCCCTGGATGAGCGCTATCGCCTTGATCCGGCGCGGATCCATTGCCTGCAGGCACGTGCCGGGCATTACGACGCAGCTTCCATCACGGCGGTGGCCAACCGTTTCGCAACGCTTCCACTGCGCATTCGCTGGCTGGTGCGCGGCGTGGGGGAACTGGGATATGAGGGCCTGGCCCTGATATGGGAAGACGCCGCCCAGGCCCTGCTTCTGCTTCGCAATGACGATGCCGTGCTTGTGGAGGCAATGCTGTCTGCCCAGGAAGAGCCGGCGCCCGAAGAGAGAGAAATTTCCCTGAAGGATTTTTCCAGAATCACACAGGGAGAAATTTCTCCCCACGCGGCAAGGGAACTTCTGGGCAGGCGGACTGAAGTGTGGACATGGGCGCGGGTGCGCGACCATGCGGAACAGCGCGGCCTCTCGCCCCGGGATGTGGTGGAGGCCATTGCGGCATGGAGGCGGACGAGCCGCTAGCCGAGACTTCCTTTTGACAAAAAATGGCCACTTGATATGTTATAAGCCTAACGCGCGCTGTGCAAACCATCCTGTGGAAAAAGCATGTCCTTTACATCCTGGCTGCAACGCATGTTCAGCCCTCCCTCCACCGGCGATCCCGATCTGGAGGATGAAATTTCCGGCTTTGAATGGAACCAGAACGTCCGCATCGTTCTGGCGATTCTTGTTGTCTTTATTTCGGCCCTGGTGGTCTGGTGGATTGTCTCATGACGGCACGGCATTGCTGGCGCCTTACGGTGCGCGACGAATTTTCCGCAGGGCATGCCCTGCGCCACTATCAGGGCAAGTGCGAACGCCTGCACGGTCACAACTTCGGCGTGGAGCTCTGTGTGGAGGGCCGCGATCTTACGCCGGGCACCGAACTGCTGCTTGATTTCAAGGTTCTGAAAACCGCGCTCAAGGATGCGCTGCGCGAGCTGGACCACTGCGTGCTCAACGACACGCCGCCCTTTGACCGCATCAACCCCTCCTCGGAAAATCTTTCCCGCCACATCTGGCGGAACGTGGCCGCCCGTCTGGCCGAAAGCCCGGACCCGCAGGCCCGCGCCGTGCGTCTGGTCAGCGTGAGCGTATCGGAAAAGGGCAGCCAGAGCGCCACATATCTGGAGTGGGCCGAGGGTGACCCTCCGGTCCGCTGATGCCATGCCCCAGGCCCTCTGCCTCCTGCACGCCAACTGCCAGGGCGACGCCCTGCGCCCCCTGCTGGAAACAGCCCCGGCGTTCGCCCGGCATTTCCACATCCGGCAATATCTAAACTACACCCGCCAAAGCATCGCCGAAGCGGATCTGGAACAATGCGCGCTCTTTCTGTATCAGCGTCTGGCCCCGCGCTGGGGCGCGCTGTCCACGGAGCAGATGCTGCCGCGCCTGCCCGCCGCCTGCCCGCGTATTGAAATTCCCAACCTTTTTTTCAAGGGCTACTGGCCGTTCTGGACCAATGCGGCACAGGGCATCGACTTTGCCGACAGCCTGCTGGAACGCTTGCTGTCTCAGGGCCTTGCGCCCGAAGAAGCCCTGAACCTCTATCTGCGCGGCGATCCGGCCCTGTTGGGCGATGTGGTCGCCGTGGCCGAAGCATCCCTGGCGCGGGAGGAAGGCAAGGAGGCGGATGCTCTTATTCGTTGCGCCCCCCTCGTGCGTGAACGCTGGCGTGAGGAACAGCTCTTCATCACCGTCAACCATCCGGGCAGAAGCCTGCTTTTTCATGTGGCGGACAGTCTGTTGCGCCTGCTGGGCCTGGGCGGCCTGCCGGAAGAAACACGCCGCGCCTACATCCATCCGCAGGAAGATTTCTGGCTGCCCATTCACCCCGCGCTGGGACCGTTGCTGGGCCTGCCCTTTGCCCACCGCGACCGGCGATACCCGGCCTTCGCCGCCCGGCTTACCCATCGGGAATACACTTCCTGCTATCTGGCCTGCCGCCGCCACGGGGTGGACGACCTGCTGACCCTGCTACGCAACCTGCCGCCCGGCGGCGCCAAGCGGACGGCCTGAGGCCCCGGTCGCGCCCCGTGTCAGCCATGCCCGCCGCCCGCCCGCCGCGCCTGCCGCATCCGCATGCTCCGCTTCGGGCGGCGCTCTGCCTGTTTCTGCTCGCCCTGCTCCAGCTTCAGGCCTGCGCCGGAGGCGATCCCCGGCAGGCGGCCCGCGCGTTGGGCGCGTCCCGAGGCTTTGCCGAAACGCTCTATCCCACGCCGTATTTTATCCTCTACGGCCAGTTCCGGCCCGGCACCGGGGATGTGCTGCGCGCCTACATCGAGGGCGACGGCCATGCCTGGCAAAGCCGCACCCGGCCTTCCACCGACCCCACGCCGCATAATCCCGTGGGTCTGCGCCTGGCCCTGGCCGACCCCTCGCCCGCGCCTCTGCTCTATCTGGCCCGGCCCTGCCAGTACGCGCGGGGCGAGGCCCTGCGCCACTGCGCCACGCGCTACTGGACTTCCGCCCGCCTGAGCGAGGAGGTCATCAGCAGCCTGGATGCCGCCGTCAGTGCGGCAAAGGCCCACAGCGGCGCGCGACACGTGGCGCTGGTGGGCTTTTCCGGCGGAGGCGGCGCGGCGGCCCTGCTGGCGGCCCGGAGGCGGGACGTGGTTTTTCTGGGCAGCGTGGCGGGCAATCTGCATCTCTCGGCCTGGACCGGCCTGCACAGGCTGAGCCCGCTTTCGGAATCGTTGGAGCCCTTTGCCGTGGCCCCGGCCCTGCACGGCCTGCCCCAACGCCATCTGAGCAGCCGGGGCGACAAGGCCATGCCGCCGGAACTCAGCGCGGGCTTCTGCCGCGCCGCCCGGCAGCCCGAAAGCTGCCGCGTGGTTGAAGGCATCCCCCACAGCGGTCCCTGGACCCAAGCCTGGGACTACACATACTGACGCCTTGCTCCTTGGCCCGCCATTCCGTAAACTGAGCGCCGGTTCACAATCCATATGCGGACCGTTTCCCATGGACAGGCGCAAACGCCCATACCAGCACTCTTGCAAGGAGATTTTCATGAAGGTTCTTTTGATCAACGGCAGTCCGCACCCCAAGGGCTGTACCTATACGGCCCTGTCAACGGTGGCGAAGCAGCTGGAAAAACACGGCCTTTCCACCCAAATGCTCCACATCGGGCATAAAGCCGTGCGCGGCTGCATCGCCTGCGGCAAATGCGCGGAGACCGGGCGCTGTATTTTTACGGACGATCCCGTCAATGAGGGTATTGACCTGTTGCGCGAGTCCGACGCCCTGGTGGTGGGCTCGCCGGTCTATTACGCCGGACCCAACGCCACCCTGTGCGCCTTTCTGGACCGGGTGTTCTACATGAAATCCGCGCCGTACGCCTTTAAGCCCGCGGCTGCCGTGGTCAGCTGCCGCCGGGGCGGGGCCAGCGCCTCTTTCGACCGGTTGAACAAATACTTCACCATCGCCCGCATGCCCGTGGTCTCTTCCCAATACTGGAACTCCATCCACGGCAATACGGCGGAGCAGGCTCTCCAGGACAAGGAAGGCCTCCAGATCATGCGCACTTTGGGCGACAACATGGCCTGGCTGGTCAAATGCATTGCCGCGGGCAAGGCCGCCGGGATCGACCATCCCACGCCGGAACCCTGGGAAGCCACCAACTTCATTCGCTGAGCGCCTTTTTCTCAAGAAACGTCAACGCGCCTCATCCGGCCGGATGGGGCGCGTTGACGCGCTCAGAACTGCTCTCCGCTTTTCAGCGACAGTCCCTGGAGCAGATTAACTCAAAAGTTAAACCGCTCTAAGGTTGATGAGGCATCAACGCCTTATACGGCCCGCGCATTTTATAGATGAAATCCGCCTGCCGCACGTCGCCGCTGACGATGAGCACCAGCAGCAGTTTGGAAATCGGGTCTTCACGCACCACGCTGTAGCCCTTGATGCCCTTCTGTTCAAAGCTGAACTGCAACTGGCCGTCGCGGGCCACGGGCTTGCTGCCTTTCAGGCGCTGGGAACCGGCTTCAGCCGCTTTTTCGGCGTCGCCCGGCTTGGCGGGCCCCACAATGACGGCCGCCGAGGTTTTATGGTCCTTCTGGCCCAGCAACACCTGCACCGCGTCATTCTGTTTCGTGGGGCCGTTGACCACTACCCAGTCCGGCGGCAGATCCAGGCTGTAATACTTGGTGGTCAGCGGCGCCGCGGAAATCCGCCCGGCAAAAGCGGGCAGCAGCAGGGCCAGCAAAAGGACGACACGCGCGACTATTTTCATGACAACTCCCTGTTCGTATTCGTAACCACACGCGGCAATACGCGCATCAGCGTTATGACAAAAACCGCTTCGCGGCCTCCGCGCCGCCACCTGCCGCGCGGCCCGCGAAAAACTTGCCCCCTTCCGGCAAGCCTTGTACCATGCACAGCCAGATTCACGAGGCATAATTATGAACAAAACTACTCTTCCGACCTTTCGGGCCAAGCTCTACTCCTACCGTTTCGAGTTGCTCATGGCCTCACTGCTCTGCGTGTTTGTACTGAATATCTTCTTCCCAGACAACATTTACGGCGGCATGGCCCAGGCCGTGTACCTGCCCTTCCAGCTCCTGGCCGCCACAGTGCTGTTTGAATCCAAACGCAATCTCCTGCGCCTGGTGCTGCTTTTCGCCGTGCTGCTGGTGATCTGCCGGGCTCTGGATCTTTTTTTCATCAAAAATATCCAGAACGAGCTGTTGCTGCTCTATATCTGCTTTTTCGGCAGCGTCATGCTGGAAGTCTTCCGGCAGATCTACCGCGCCCATCTCATCACTACCAAGATCGTCTACGCCGCTGTCTGCGGCCTGCTGCTCATCGGCTATTGCGGCTTCTACATCTTCCTGACCATTGAATTCCACGAACCCGGCTCCTTCAACGGCCTGGGCCAGGGCGTGCAGGCCATGAACGACCTGTTCTACTTCAGCTACGTCACAATTCTGACCGTGGGCTACGGCGACATTACCCCGCACACCTGGATCGCCAAAAACGCCACGGTGCTGGTGGCTTTCACGGCCTACATCTATTCCCTGGTGGTCATCGCCACCATCGTGGGCGAGGCCACGCGCTCCAAAAAGAAAAACGGTAACGGAGACGGAGAAACGGGAAATTCCTGATCCGCGCCCTGCCGCCCCAAGCTGCGGGAGAACAGCATGAGCACCTCGCCGGACGCGGCCTCCCAGCTGGTGATGCTCTACCGGCCGGGCGTGGCCGACCCTGCGCGCTTTTGCGGCCCGCTTACGTCCGGCGCTTGAACATCCACACGGCCACGCCCACGGTGGCCATGCTGATCAGGGTGATCTTGCCCAGGCTCAAGGCCGCCGCCGCAAAGGTGATGTCCTTCAGAAAGACGCCCTGGCTGATGGCCGTAAAGTGCCGCAGGGGGTTGAGCTGGCTGGCGTGCTGCAAAAAAACCGGCATGTTGATGATGGGCGTCACCGCGCCGGAAATCAGAATGCAGGGCACGCCCACGGTGAAGGCCCCCAGAAAGGCCTGCTGCTGGGTGGAGGACAGGGAGGAGACCATCAGCCCGACCCCGCCCGAAGCCACGGCGAAGATCAGCATGGCGAGGTAGAGCAGGGCCACGGAGCCCGTGAAGGGCACGCCGAAGCCGAAGACCGTGATCAGCAGAAAGATGGTGCCGTGGACCAGGCCCACAATGCAGCCCGGCACCAGCTTGGCCAGGGCGATTTCCGTGGGCGTGGCCGGAGAAACCAGAAGCTGGTCAAAGGTGCCCACCTCCCGCTCGCGCGCCACGGACAGGCCCGTGACCACCAGGCCCAGCATAAGGCTGAGCATGCCGATGAGATTGGGCAGGAAAAACCACTGAAATTCCAGGTTGGGGTTGAACCAGCAGCGCATCCGCACGTCCAGGCGGGGCGCGCTGGCCGCCGCCGTGGCCGAGGCCCGGCCCAGCGGCGTGTCCGCAGCCATGCCCTCGATGATCCGGTTGAGGTAATAGGCCGCGATCTGGGCCGCGTTGGAGCGCCGCCCGTCCAGAATCACCTGTGCCTGGGCGGATTCGCCCCTGTCCACCCGGCGGGAAAATTCCTGGTCAAACACCAGGATGAAGAGCGCCTGCTGCCCTTCCAGTACGGGCCGGATGCTCTCCTCCGCCGGGAGAAAACGCACGCTGCGGAAGGTGGGCGAGCCCTCCAGGCGGTGGACGATCTCGCGGCTCCAACGCCCGTTGTCGTGATCCAGCACGGCCACGTCCACATTGCGCACCTCCATGGTGGCGGCCCAGCCGAAAATCACGATCTGCATCAGAGGCGGCACGATGATCAGGACGCGCGAAACGCGGTTGCAGAGCAGGACCAGCAGTTCCTTGCGCACGATGGTGACCACGCGCCGCCAGTTCAGCTGGGGAAGCTCGAAAAAAGCCATATTCAGACATCCAGACGTTTGACGAGATTTTTATACACCAGGCCCAGCAGCACGGCGGCCAGCAGGCCCATGAACAGCAGGCTCGGCCCGAAGATGCTCCAGACGTCGCCGGTCAGAAAGATGGTCCGCAGGCAGGTGTTGAAATAGCTGGCGGGCAGCAGTTTGGTGATAGCCTGGAGAATGGGCGGCATGCTGTTGATGTCGAAAACAAAGCCCGAAAGCAACAGGGCCGGGAGAAAGCCGGAAAACAGCCCGGCCTCGGCCGCCACCAGTTGGCCGCGCAGGCTCACGGAAATGAACAGGCCCTGGCCCAGAGCGCTGAGCATGAACACCGAGGACAGAAGCAACAAGGCCCAGAGCGAACCCCGGAAAGGCACGGCGAACAACGTCACCGCGGCCACGGCGCAGAGCGCCATGCTGAACATGCCCATGCAGAAATAGGGGATCAGCTTGCCCAGCAGCAACTGCATGCGGCTCACGGGCGTGGCGAACATGGCCTCCATGGTGCCCCGCTCCCATTCGCGGGCAAAGACCAGAGAGGTCAGCAGGGTGCCGATGAGGGTCATGATGACGGTAATGGCTCCCGGCACCAGGAACTGCACGCTCTTGGCCGTGGGATTGTACCAGAAACGCGTTTCCAGATTGACGGGCGGCTCCAGGGCCGTGCCGCCGGGCAGGGAGGTGCGTTGCCAGTTGGAGATCAGGCCCTGGCTGTAGCTCTGGATGAACTGGGCCGTGTTCGGCTCGGAGCCGTCCACCAGAAGCTGCAGGCTGCCCGCGCCGCCGCGCGCCAGCTCCTGGTCGAAATCCTGGCGGATGACCAGAATGCCCAGCACGTCCGAATCGCGCATCAGGCGCGCGCCCTGCTCCATGTTGCCCACGGGACGGGTTTCAAACCAGGGCGAGTGGGCGAAATCCGCCGCCAGCGTCAGGGAACGGCTGCCGCCGCTCTGGTCCAGCACTGCCAGACGCAGAATGCCCGCGTCCAGCGTGATGCCGAAACCGAACAGCAGCAGAAAGATCAGCGGCAGCACCCCGGCCACCAGGTAGGATGAGGGATCGCGCGCGATCTGCTGAAATTCCTTGCTCATCAGGGCCATAAGCTGGCGCAGCCAGAGATTCCGCTTCATGCTTTTACCGCGCCTCTCCACCGACCTGTTCACGCCTCCCGTCCGCGCCCCCATATTGCACTCCGCCACGGGCGGAATGCCTGCCCTTTCTTGTGGTAGACCGAATCGCCGCCGTCTTCAAGAGGCTGTGCGGTCCCGACCGCAATAAGCCGGGACCGCCCCATAACCGAATCCGGGACAGAAGCATTCGTCACTCCCCGTCCGCCGCCAGCGCCTTGAGCGCACGATAGTCGGTCTTGCCCGTGCCCAGCACCGGGACGGCCTCGAGCCGCAACACGCGCCGCACGACATACAGGGCGGACAGCCCGGCCTCGCGCAGGGCCGCATTGGCCTCCTCACGGGTGAAGGGCACGGCGCTGCACAGCACGATTTCCGGCAGGCCGTCGCGCTCCACGCTTTCCACGGCCAGAGCCGGACCGCTCTCACCGGCCAGATGCGGCATTGCGGCGTCGCGCCGGGCCTGATAGTCCAGCAGGGCATTTTCCATCTGCGGCAGGGAAATCATTTCCCCACCGAGCTTCACAAAACGGCCCAGGCGCCCGGCAAAGGTCAGACGCCCTTGGGCGTCGGCCCGGACGAGATCGCCGGTGCGGTACCAGCGCAGGCCCTCAAACGCCACAAAGGGATCAGGCGGCGTCTGCCCCGGTCCGGCCAGGTACCCCGCAAAGACATTGGGGCCGCGCACCAGCAGCATGCCCGCCTCGCCCCCGGCCACCCGGCGCAGGGGGCCTTGGGTGCTGACCAGGGCCACTTCCACCGAAGGCAGGGGCAGGCCGATGCTGCCGGGCACGGGATCTTCAGGGCGGTTGACGCTGACGGCCGGGGCGCATTCGGTGACGCCGTAGCCTTCGCACAAAACCCCGCCGCTCTGCGCCGCAAAGGCGTCATAAATCCGTTGCGGGCAGGCTTCCGCACCCACAAAACCCAGACGCAGCGAGGCCAGATCGCCGGGCGCGGCCTGTTGCAGCATGCCGTCCAGAAAAGTGGGCGGAGCCACGGTGAGCGTGGGCCGCCAGCGGCGGCAGATACGGTTGAGGCGGGCCGCCTCCGTGGGATTGGGGTGAAAGACCACGGGCAGGCCGAAGCACAGCGGCAAGGCGATATTGCCGGTGAGCCCCAGGGAATGGAAAGGCGGCAGCATGCCCAGCATACGATCCTGTCCGGTCACGGAAAGCACTGCGGCGATGTCCCGGCAATTGGCCAGAATATTGGCATGGCTCAGGGGCACGCCCTTGGGCGCGGTCTCGGAACCGGAGGTGAACAGCACGGCCGCCGTTTCGGCCATGCGGCCCGGCATGGCCGCCCGCTCCCAGCCCAGCAGGGCCAGACGGCCGCGCACCAAGGCCGCGAGCTTGAGCCCCCAGGGCATGGCGGCGGCCGCGTCCTCCAGGCAGAGCCACGTCGCGCCCGCCCGCGCCGCCGCATGGGCGTCAAAGCCCTGCCCGTCCAGACGCTCCAGCAGTTGCCGGGCCGTGAGGATGGTCCGGACCTCCGCCAGCCGCGCGCAATGGCTGAAATTGGCCGGGCCGGTGGTCCAGTTGAACATCACCGGCGTCTTTCCGGCCAGCAGCACGGCCAGCCAGCTCATGGCCGCCGCGCCGGAAGCGGGCAGCATCACGCCCACGCGCTCCTGCCCGGCGCAACGGCGGCGCAGCAGCAAGGCCAGAGCCAGGGCGCGCGTCCAGAACTCGCGCCAGCTCACAGCGCCGCCAGCGTCGGCCAGGATCAGGCTCGTGGGGCTGCGCCGGGCCTGGCGCAGAATCGCCAAGGGCAGATGCGGGGCGTCGGGCACGTCCAGACGCCGGGCCGGAGTATGGGAAGCGTCCGCGGCCCAGCCTTCGGGCGCGGGGGCCGCGTCCTCGCCGTCCTCCAGCAGTCCGGCGGCGGCCAGCGCGCAATCCCCGGCAGTGAGCAGCAGGTCCAGGCGGCTCACGCTGTGCCCGGCCACGTCCTCCAGCTTCAGGCACAGCTCGGTCAGGGCCAGGCTGTCGATGCCCAGATCCGCCGCCAGCCGCGTTTCAGGCGTCAGGAAGGCCGGGTCCGCCTCCACGGCGGCGCTGTCCGCCAGGATGGCATAGACCTGTTCACGCACGGCCCTGTCCACGCTGTGAAGCGCGTCCGCCGGATTCCGGACGGAACCGGCTTCCGTTTCCACGCGCGGCAGAGGCCGGGGCGCGCCGCCCTGCCAGAAATAATAGGGCACGGCCCTGGCTTCTTCCGGTTCCGCGTCGTACCAGGCCTCCAGGATCCGGTTCAGGGCTGGAGCTCCGGCTTCGGCGGCGGGCAGGTCCCGCAGTTCATGCAGGCTGATGCGCACCTCGCGCCGGGGCATGAAGAAAAGCAGATTGCAGAGCAGACGCCGCGCGCCGCGCGCGAGACCGCGCAGCATGTCGGGATGCTTCCCTGCGGCATGGCTGAACGAGGAGCCCCAGAGGCCCCGGCTGCGCACCAGCACCACACGGCAGTGGGAAACCTGTTGCAACAGCCAGTGCGCCCCGCTGTTGGCGCCGAGATGTTCCCGTCCGTCGCGGCTGAGGCCGCCCGCCGGGTAAAACAGCAGGTTATCACCGGCCTTGAGCGCCTCAGCGCAACGCGTGAGGGCCTCCAGCACGGCCCCGCGCGCCGCACGGCCCTGGGCGCGCAGATCGGGCAGGGGCACGGGCCGGGCCAGGGGCGCGATGCGGCGCACCAGGGGGCGGCTGATCTGCCACTCGTCGGCCAGGGGCCGGGGGCGGAAGGCGATCAAATGGCTGTAAACCAGCACGGGGTCCATAAGAGCCGGATGGTTGGGCATGAACAGAATGGGCCGGTCGTCGTTGGCGGCGCTCACGGCTTCCAGACCGTCCACGCGCACACGGTAGCGCAGGGACAACAGCCCGCGCAGCAGTGCGGCCAGAATGTCCAAGGCCCGCCCTCCGCTATTGCGCTTTTCCGAGCCGGACGCGGGCGGCATGCCGCCTCGCTCCGCCGTTTCCGGTTCGCCGGAAGGCTCGCTGCCATCGGGAGCGGGCAGGGAACGCAGCCCCCAGGCCAGGCAGACGGCCGCCGCCAGAGCCATGCCGCCCAGGATCATGTGCCCCGTGGAGGGCGCAAAGAATTCCAGGCCCCAGTACGCGGCGCTGGCCAGGAGAATGCCGGAAAACACCAGGCAGTTGTCCGTGCCGAGCACGCGGCCCTTTTCCTCGGGAGCCGGGCGCACCTGAATGAAGCTGGACACGGGGATCAGATACAGGCCGCCGCACATGCCCGCCGCGCCGTACATCAGCAGCAGGCTCCAGAAGCGCGCGCCCTGGGGCAGCTGCGGCGCGAAGCCCGCCGCCAGCAGGGCGCAGCCGATGCCGCAGCAGGAAGGCACGAGCCAGCGCCGCCAGCTCCGGGGCGTGCCGCGCGCGGCCAGCAGCGAACCGGCGCAGATGCCCAGCATCAGAGCCGTGGGCAACAGGCTGGTGACGGTTTTGCTGAAGCCCAGCTCACGCACGCCCAGGGCGTTGATTTCCAACAGCACCAGAGTGGAAATAAAGTAGAAAAAGGCATCGGCCGCGATAACCAGGGCCAGAGCCCGGTCCCGTCGCAGCCGCAGAAAATCGTTCAGGGAATCCCAGGTCCCCAGCCAGGGGAAAGGCGGGCGCTCACGGCAGGGCACGGCCGGACGGTACGGAACCAGGGCCGCCCCGGCAAGGCCCAGCACGGCCACCAGCACCACGCCCACGGCCACCAGCCAGCGCCCGAAAGGAATCAGGGTATCCACCCACTGCCTGTCCAGGGCCGCTCCGGCCAGCATCACGCCCAGCAAAATGGACGCCGTGGTGAAGAGCTTGAACAACGCATTGACGCGCGGCACGCTGTGAGGCGGAAATATTTCGGGGATGGAGCCGTTGAGCGCCGGGCTGAACAGGGTGGAGCTAGCCCCCATGCAGAACAGCATAAGCAGCATGGCTGTCCAGTTCAGGGACAGAATGCCCCAGGCCCCGGCCAGCATGGCGGCCAGTTCCAGGCACTTGGCCGCCGTCACCAGATACTTCTTGGGGAAGCGGTCGGCCAGCCAGCCGGCCCAGGCGGAAAACAGCACGAACGGCAGGGCGAACAGAAACGTGCCCCAGGCCTGAAAGCCGCTGTAGCCCAGGCTGACCGCCAGCAGCAGGGCCGCCTGCTTGAAAAAGTTGTCGTTGAACGTGCCCAGCGTGTAGCTGGCCCCCAGAGCCGCCGCCTGCTTCAACAAAACGCCTGCCATCCGCTTTCCCTCCGCGGAGAGGCGGGCTCAGGGCATTTGCTCCCCGGAAGCCGCCAGCATCTCCGCCGCATAGGTTCTGACCTTGTCCAGGGCCTCAATAGCCAGTTCAAGATCAAGACTATAGTAGACTTCCCGCCCTCGTTTCGAGGGTTGCAGCAGTCCGGCCCGCACCAGGGTGGTCACATGGTGGGTCACGGCCGTCCGGCTCAGGGGCAGGAGTTCGGTCAGACTTTTGAGGCTGATGCTCTCCCCCGGTTCGAACAGGAGCAGGATTTTCTGCCGCGTGGCGTCGCCAAGGGCCGAAAATACCCGGGCCACGGCTTCCCAGTCATCCGGCAGGGTTTGCAGGTATTGCGTGTTCATGCCCTGTCATAGGGAAGCCGTCCGGCTGTTGTCAAGAAAAAACTATAAAACTAGTTTTTAATTGTCAACTAAAAAATTAGTTTTATAGTTTTACAACGAAGACCACCTGGATGCCCGGTTCCTTACGCGGTCGGGAGATGCGCCGCCGTGAGGGAGAAATGTTCACTGGCGACGCTTCTGTTTCAGCACCGGGTGCGCACCTTGCGCTTGCCCTTGCTCCCGGCGCATCAAAAAAACGTATCCAGCGTATTTCAATTTCCAATTTGCCACATCCGGATTTTATATATTTCATAATATATTGAATAAGCTATAAAATTTTTAGCTTGCTCTTGATGCCCGTGAACTACCCATAATTTTGAAAGATTCAAAAAATTTTCCCGGACGCTTCTGGTCTATTTTTACGAGGAAGTATACCGGAAACTGAAAAAGGCCGCTCCATGAGGAACGGCCTTTTACTGGAAGCGGCAATATGCTACGCCATAACACTAATAATATGGTAATATTACCATTTATCAGTATGCATTTTCTCTCTTATCTGGATATTTTTTTGCTTCGGCTTAGAGGCATTCTTTGCAGGATATCCCAAAGCGATATAACACGGCATGACATAGTTATCCGGATGTCCAATAACTGTCTTAATATGCTCAGATTCTTCGGCCATAGGAATACGAGTCACACCAAATATTCCCTCAGATGCTGATGCAAGCAATATATTTTCAATGCAGCACCAAATTGAGGCAAAATCATTGAGAGAGCTTAGTGAGCTTGGGTGGAGCAACGGCTCTCGTACTTTGAAAAAAGGAAGTATCAGGCATCCGGCATTATAGAGCATGGAGAACTGCCTTGGCATGGCTTCGTGGAACATGTTGCGTTGAACCTCGTCAGTCAAGCCGAATCCATCAAGCATCTTATCGCACTCATCCCGGCCGGCCATGTTCTTTACCCGTAAAACCTTTGCCCTTTCCTCTCTGTCATTGATGATGACAAATTCCCATTGGCGGAGGTGATTGTTGGTCGGCGCTTTCAGACCGGCGTCAAGCACTCGTTCAATGATGCTCATTTCAACCGGTTTATCCTCAAAATCCCGAATGGTTCTCCGAGTCGCAATCGCTTCGTAAACGTCCATCGTTGCCTCCATCTTTGGGGTGTGGAAATTTGATGCGCAAACCATACCGCCAGGAATCGGACAACTATTTGTCATATTTCTTTTTCATCAGACAAATTTTTTCTTTCAGGGCATTCCGCAGGGTTAACGGCTCAATGACTTCCAGACCGTCAGCAAATGAAAGAAGATAGCCTGTAAGCCATTCATTTATGGGCATTGGCTCCTCTATCAGGAACGTACCGTCTGGCTGAGGGTAAATGTTCTGATCCGGAAATTCGTCGAAAACTCTGAAGGCGTGTTCAGCTTTCACGCGAAGGACTACCCGCTGCAATTCATAGCTGGTTGAATAGTCCGGGGTTGCCATAGGGTCAGCCTGCATGACGCGCTCAAATATTTCATCCGTTACACGCAAATTGCGGATGCGTGAAGCCCGCAGTATCATTTCACGGTTCTTTTTTCGGTCAAAAACACAGACATACCAAGCCCGTTCCCGGAATAACAGGCATAAAGGTTCCGCACATCTTTCTGAAATACGATTTTCAGAACTGAAATATGTGAACGTGATAACCTTTTTATCAAGAATTGCGCCTTTCAGCCGGTCGAATTTTTCTTTGCCAAAGCCCGAAGCGCACCAGGAGGAAAAATCCACGCGCAACCAGCTGTCTTCCATTTTCTTTCTGAAAAGGGCGGCGAATTTGTTGAAAGAGTCGTTAGCGTCAGCGTATCCCGTTCCCTGTAGAGCTTGCAGCCCATGCAAGATATCCGTCTGCTCCTGTTCAGTCATAAAAGTCTTGTCGAGTGTGAATTCCTTGAGCAATCCCACCCCACCGCCATATCCCCGGCTGGAACATATCGGAATACCCGCCAAACTTAGGGCATCCAAATCCCTTTGGATAGTTCTTACGGATACGGAACAATATTCCGCCAATTCTTTAGCAGTTGTATAAGAGCCATTCATTAATAAAAAAATTATTTTGAAAAGGCGTTCAACTTGCATAAGATGCTACTCTTGCAATATGTCCCTGTATTGGGACTGTGTATTTATTCCAGTCTCTCGTGCAGTCAGACTTCAATTCACCGTAGGCCCAAAGATGATGTCTTTTGCGGGGAAAGCTCCCGTTTAATTTCAGCAGCCTCGAGGGTGAATCTTTGAATCTGCTTCGGGGTAGGCCGAACGACGGTAATGTGATGTCTCCCGCCGTTTCAAAAGCATAACCGACAACGTGCCCATCAGGAACGGGATGGGATTACCTGCACATCACGTCTTTTCTGTACCCGGATCCGCCTGCGGCGCTACAGGGGATGCTCCCTGTCGTAGCGCTCAATGCTGGCGATAAACGCTTCCTCCAGCGTGGGGTCGGTGAGGCCCGTGGCCGAGGCCTTGAGTTCGTCCGGCGTGCCCACGCTGATCATGGCTCCTCGGTAGATCAGGGCGATACGGTCGCAGTATTCGGCTTCTTCCATGAAGTGGGTGGTCACCAGCACGGCGGCCCCGGCCGAGGTCATGGCCAGGATGTGTTTCCAGAAGTCGCGCCGGGTGCGGGCGTCTACTCCGGAGGTGGGTTCGTCCAAAAAAAGCACCGGCGGTTCGTGCAGGGTGGCGCAGAGCAGCGCCAGGCGTTGCTTCAGGCCCAGCGGCAGGGCCCCGGTGCGGCTGCGCAGAAAATCCTTGAGCTCCAGGGCCTCGGCCAGCACGGGCAGCAGCTCGTCCCGGCGTTTTTTGTCCAGGCCGTAGAGATCCGCGAAAATGCTGATGTTGTCCTTCACCGCGATGTCGGGATAGAGCGAGAATTTCTGGGCCATATAGCCCAGGCGCGAACGCGCGGCGCTGCCCGCGCTGAGCAGATCCACGCCGTCCACCGCGCAGTCGCCCGAAGTGGGCCGGGACAGGCCGCAGAGCATGCGGAAAGTGGTGGACTTGCCCGCGCCGTTGGGCCCCAGCAGGCCGAAGATCTCACCGGCCCGCACCTCAAAGCTGATTTCATGCGCTGCCGTGAAGTCCCCGAATTTCTTGGTCAGCTTGCGGGCGGCGATGCGCGGCCGCGCCGCGTCCCCGGATTCGCGGGGGCCGTGGCCGTGATTCACGGCAATACGGCCGTAAGGCGAGGGCTTCTGGTTGATGCCGCCCACGGCGCTCATATAGGCGTCTTCCAGATCCGGGGGCGTGGGTTCCCCGCCCTGGGCCAGCACCTCCTCGCGCAGGGCGGCGGGCGCGTCGGCGGCCAGCACCAGACGCAGACGGCTGCCCTGGATCAGGGCGTCCTCCACGCCGGGGCGCATGCTCCAGCGGGCCAGGGCCTCGCGGTGTCCCCCGCCGCGCTCCCGGCCCCGCTTGTCTGCGGCGCCGCGCAGCAGAAACACCCTGCCCTCGGCCCGTCGGGTCAGATCCTCCGGCGGCCCGGCAAAAAGCACCTTGCCCGCGTCCAGCATGATCACGCCGGGACAGCGCGCGGCCTCGTCCAGATAGGCGGTGGACCAGATCACGGTCATGCCGCCGTGGCTCAGTTCCTGCACCATGCTCCAGAGTTCACGGCGCGACTGCGGGTCCACGCCCACGCCCGGCTCGTCCAGCAAAAGCAGGCGCGGCGAGCCCAGCAGGGCGCAGGCAATGCCCAGCTTCTGCTTCATGCCGCCGGAAAGCCGCCCGGCCAGCCGTTCGGTGAACGGTCCCAAAGAGGTAAAGCCCAGCAGCCTGACAAAAAGTTCGTCCCGGGCCTGGCCCGTGAGCCCGCGCAGGCTGGCGTGCAGGCGCAGATTCGCCATGACCGTGAGATCTTCATACAGGCCGAAGCGCTGGGGCATGTAGCCGATGCCGTTGGGCTCGCGCCGGGCCAGCTCCATGGACGGGCGGCCGAACACCAGAGCCCGGCCGCCGGTGGGCTGCATCAGGCCGGCCAGAATGCGAATCAGGGTGGTCTTGCCCGCCGCGTCCGGCCCCACCAGTCCGGTGATCCGCCCGGCGGGAATACGCGCGTCGATGCCTTTGAGCGCTTCCACCGCCGTTGCGCCCTTGCCGAAACTCATGCCCAGATCTTCCAGGCGCACCGCGATGCCGGGCTCGTCCGGCCCCGGCTTTTTCGGCGTGGCGGCCCCGACGGCGGGCCTCATGGCGTCACCGGCTCCAGGGTAATGGTCACGGGCATGCCCTGGCGCATGACGTTTTCCGGATCCTCAACCTGGACACGCAGACGGTAGACCAGAGCCGTGCGCACTTCGCGGGTTTCCACGGTCTTGGGGGTGAACTCGGCCGTGGGCGAAATAAAGCCTACCGTGCCGGGGAACGTCTTGCCCGGCGCGGCGTCCACGGCCACGCGCACGGACATGCCCGGCTTGACCCTGCCCAGATTGGGTTCGTCCACATAGGCCCGCAGCCAGACCGGATTGGTCAGGGTGAGGGTGTAGACGGTCTGTCCCGCCTGGACAATGGCCCCGGCCTCACGGGCGCGGGTCAGAATAATGCCCTTCTGCGGCGCGGCGAGCACCGCGTCGCGCACCTGGATTTCCGCGTGGTTCAGTTCGGCGTCCGCGGCGGCCACGGCGGCGCGCTGGGCCAGCACGTCCTCCTCGCGGTAGCCGGAGGTAAGCATATCCAGCTGGTCCTGGGCCGAACGCAGCTTGGCCGCCGCCTCCCGCTCCGCCGCGCGGGCGTTGTCCAGTTCCTTCTGGGAAATGGCATTGGAGGCGCGCATGGCCGCGACACGCTTCAGATTGATGCTCGCATTTTCCGCCACGGCGGTGGCTGCCACCACCGAGGCGCGGGCCTGAGCGATTTCCTCCACGCGGTAGCCGCGTTCCAGGCGGGCCAGATCGGCCTTCTGCCCGGCCAGTTTGGCGGCGGCCTGGTCCCGCTGCTGGCGCAGCAGATCATCGTCCAGCCGGGCCAGGGGCTGGCCCTCGCTCACCGCATCGCCTTCATCCACCAGCACCGCGGCGATACGCCCGCCCACGCGAAAGCCCAGATCCACCTGCCGGATATCCACATTGCCGTACAGGGTCAGATCGCCGCTCTGCCGCGCTCCGAACAGGTGCCAGGCCAGGACCCCGGCCCCGGTCAGAATGGCCAGAACGGCAATGACTTGTATTTTACGGGGAATATGCATGCCTTTTATCCCGGATAATATAATTAACGCTGCCGCCTTCCGTGCCCGGATGGCGGTATGGCGGGGCGTCGGCCCGCTTTTCCGAAATATAACGCCGGAAACAGGGAGCGTCCAGCCGCGCGCCCGGCTTCCGTCCTTGACAGCGCAAGCCGGGCATGCTGTGCTGCCCTCCATGATTCCTCTTTTCCGCGAAATTCGCCCCGTCTTCCGCCTGTTGGGCATGCTGCTTCTGTCGGCCGCCGGACCGGCTTCAGCACAAGACTTCGGCTGGTTTGAACTGGACATCCCGCCGGACTGGCAGGCTGAAGAGCCCCGCCGACTGGGCGGAACCTGGGTGCTGAGCCTGCGCAACGCCGAGGCCGGTTCGCAGGTGAGCATTCTGGTGGGCAAAACCGCCGGGCCGCCGGACGCCGCCGACGTGGCCGGCCTGCTGCGCGCGGCCACGGGCGTGCCTGAACCCGCGCGCCGCCTGAACGGGCGCTGGCTGTTCGCGGGCAAGGACGTCCAGGGCGTGGACACGGCCTGCGTCGTCAGCGCGGACCGCAAGGCCGGGCTCTATCTCGCCGTGCTGCGCTCCGGCGGGGCGGCCCCGGCAGAGGCCCTGCTGGCGGGCCTGCGCAGCAAAAAATATCCCGCCCTGCTGCCGCGCTGAACGGCATTCTCCCTCAAAAACAAAGAAAAGGCCGTGGAAAAAATCCACGGCCTTTGAGATTACTTTGGGAACAGGCTTACCAGCGGCGGGGCGCGGGACGCTTTTCAGCTTCGTTGACGCGCAGGGTGCGGCCTTCAAATTCCACGCCGTTGAGACCGGCGATGGCATTGCGGGCGTCGTCCTCTTCCATTTCCACAAAACCGAAGCCGCGCGGGCGACCGGTGACGCGGTCCATGATCAGATTCACGGACAGCGGCGTGCCGTACTGGGAGAAAAGATTCTCAAGGCCGGCCTGGGTGCTGGAAAAAGACAGATTGCCGACATAGATAGAAGTAGCCATGGTAAAACTCCAAACGTTACGGGGATGTACACTTTCCGCTTGAAGCCTTACCCATGCAAAGTCTCTGGCAAAAAAGAAATACGTACGCCCAATCAATCAACTGCGGGAATATACATGCGGATGGAAAGCGGGTCAAGTTTTTTCTGTGATAAGCTCTTTTTTTCATGGTCGGGCCGACCGACGGCGCAGGCAGTTGATGATGCCGTACAGGCTGATCACGAACCAGAAGGCCTCCACCAGAAAAGCGGACATATTGAAGGCGAAAAGCAGGGAAACGCCGATCAGCAGCGCGGCCAGCGCATTGAGCAGAGAATAGAGCGGCCGTGTACTGTCGATTTTGCCCATTTGCAGCAGCAGATAGGTTCCCAGCAACAGGACAAGGCCGATATTGCCGATAAAATCATGAAAGGCATAATGCATGACAACCTCGCGCTCCGCTCTCTCCTGTTCCGCCGGAACGCGGGGACGACAACCGCCCGCCGCGTTCCGGCGTCCAGAGGAGGGTTTACTTTATATTCCGTCCGTCGCGCAGGGCCTCAAGGAATTCCGGATGCAGGAAGTCCTCGGCCTTCTGTCGCGGCACCTCATTCTTGATACGGCCTTGTTCCAGCAGGAAGGCGGCCACATTTATGATATCCCCGGCCGACCGGCCCTTGTGGGCGCTGGTGCCCAGGAAAGCGGGACTCAGCTGCTCGTCCAGGCCGATGAGCCGGGTTCCGGCCATCATGCGCTCGGCGTCCTCCACGGAAATGCCGCCCAGTTCCTTGGCAATGATTTTTGCCGCCTCTTCCGGATGCTCCCGCCAGTACTCCATGGCCGCCAGTTCGCTTTTGATGAACATCGTGACCAGTTCGGGATACTTCCGGGCAAACTCCGGCTGTACGCTGATCACATCCCAGGTCAGATGCCCCTTTTCGGCCATCTGCTCGCTGGTCAGCAGAATCTTGCCGCCGTTTTGCACCACCAGGCCGAGGCCGGGCTCCCAGATATAGGCGGCGTCAATGTCGCCCCGGATAAAGGGGGCCAGGGCTTCGCCGGGGGCCATGTCCATGATCTTGACCTTGCCCATGTCCACCCCGGCCTCGCGCAGGGCTTTGATCAGCAGATAGTGGGTGGTGGAGCCGAAGGGGGCCACCACGGTCTTGCCCTCCAGGTCCTTGAGACTGTTGATGTCCTTGCGCACCACCAGGGATTCCACCGCGCCCAGCACATTGGCGTTCATGATGCCCCAGTAGTTCATGCCTCCGGCCAGGCCGATCGTGGCCGGGGGCAGGCCCACATTGCCGAAGTCGATGCTTTTGGAGGCCATGGCCGTGTTGACGTCCCGCCCGGAATTGAAGCGGAACCACTCCACGGGTACGCCCATTTCTTTCTCATGCAGTTGCAGGTACTTGGAAAGAAGCTGCCCGTTGACCAAGGAGAGATAGCCGATGCGCACCTTTTCCGGCTTGTCCGCCGCTTGAAGCGGCTGAGCGGCCGACACAACGAACAGCGCCAGGAACGCCAGGCAAATGAATTTCTTCATGGCAGTACTCCCGATTGGTTTATGTGCATGAATGTCCGCGTGACCTTTGCAGACGGATTTTGTTTTTCGGCAGGGAAACAGGCGCTACTGCCGCTTCCAGCGCAGAAGATGCTTCGCCGCAAAGCGCAGGCAGGCGTCCAGGCCGATGCCGGTGACGCCCATGGTGATGATGCCCACAAAAATGATGTCCGACCGCATGAACTTGCTGGCGTCCCAGACCATCCAGCCTATGCCCTCCGTGGCGGCCACGATTTCGGCGGCCACCAGCACGGTGTAGGTAAAGCCCAGGCTGATGCGCATGGAGGTGATGATGGCCGGGGTGGTGGCGGGCAGAATGATCCTGCAGAAGACTTGCCGGCTGTCCGCGCCCAGGGAACGCGCGGCCTGGATCACCGAAGGGCTGACCTCCTTGACGCCTTCCACCGCGCCGATGGTCAGGGGCGGGATGGCCGCCAGGAAGAGCAGCAGAATCTTGGAAAATTCACCGATGCCGAACCAGAGCACCAGCAGGGTGTAATAGGCCAAAGGCGGCAGAGGACGGTAGAACTCAATGAGGTAGTCAAATACGGCCCGCACCTTGGAACTCAGGCCCATGGCCAGTCCCAGGGGGATGGCGACCACGCAGGCGGCCAGCCAGCCCAGCAGCACCCGGCCCAGGCTGACCATGCAGTGGTAGAAAAGCCCCCGGCCATGGTAGCCTTGGAAAATGGTTTCCTCAAAGCCCTGCCAGACATCATAGGGCGAGGGGATGAAAATTTTGGGCACAACGCCCCGGCGGGTCACTTCATACCAGGCCAGAAAAATAATCAGCAGGGTCGCCAGGGTGATCCAGTTTTCCACCCTGAACTTGAAACGCGTGCCGCTCATAACTACCTCCGCAACGCCGCAGCTTGTCAGATTTTGCCGTCCGGGCAGGCGGCGCGCCAAGCCCGGAGCGGACAGATTGCAACCGCCCTTCCCCGGGGCTCAGCGCCCGCCGGGAACATGCTCGAAGGATTTCAGCGCCTCGGACTCCAGCACCTCAAAGGCCTCGCCCTGAATCTCCGCGAATTCCGGGCAGGTCTGGTGCTCCACCAGGCGTGGCCGGGGCAGATCCACGCGCATTTCTTTCTTGATGGCCGTGGGCATGGTGGACAAGAGATAGAGCACGTCGCCCATGAACACGGCCTCATCCAGCTCCGAGGTGATCAGCAGCATGCTGATGCGCGTGCTTTCAAAAACCCGCAGAAAATATTCCTGCATCATGCCCCTGGTCATGGCGTCCAGACCCCGGAACGGCTCGTCCATGAGCAAAATCCTGGGCTCGTTGATCAGGGCCCGGATCAGCTCGGCCCGGCGCTGCATACCGCCGGAAAGCTGGCCGGGGAACTTGCCCTCAAAGCCGTCCAGACCGGTAAGGTGAATAAGCTCCCTGGCCTTTTCCCCGGCTTCTTTCAGGTTTTTGCCCTGAATACGCGGGCCGAACAGGGTATTGTCCCAGAGGGTCATCCACTGGAAGAGCGTATTTTCCTGAAAGACGACCAGGCGGTCCGGGCTGGGCCCGCTGACCGGCTGCCCGTCGAAGAGGCAGGAGCCGCTCTGCGGCGCGAGATAACCGGCCAGTACGGACATGATGGTGGTTTTGCCGCAGCCCGACGGGCCGCAGATGCAGGTGAAGTTTCCCTCTTCCATGCTGAAGGACAGATCGTCCAGAATTTTCGTATCGCCGAAGCTGACGCTGACATGGTCAACCCGCATGATGGCCGGCGTCGCCGCCGCCTGAGCCGCATCCGACATGGCTTTTCCTCCGCTTGCTCCCGCAGGTTACGCGCCCTCGCGCTCGCCGCGCTCAAAGGATTTCCGGGCTTCCTCCCGCACCGCTTCGATAGTCTGGCGTTTGTAATCGAGAAATTCCGGCATCTTCTTGGTGCCGAAAGTACGCGGCCGGGGCAGATCCACATGAATCCATTTTTTGAAACGGCCCGGCCGGGTGGTCATGATGCCCACCTTGTCCGAGAGATAGATGGCCTCATCCAGGTCATGAGTGATGAAAAGCACGGTCTTGTGCACCCTGTCGAACATATCCAGCAAAAACTGGTGCATCACTGATTTGGTGATGGCGTCCATGGCCCGGTAGGGCTCGTCCAACAGCAGGGTCTTGGGTTCATTGATCAGGGCCCGCAGAATTTCCACGCGCCGCTTCATGCCCGACGAAATGCGGATGGGGTAGGCGTCCTCATAGCCTTTCAGCCCGGCCATGCGGATCAGCTCCATGGCCCGCGCTTTGGCCTGGGCCTCACTCATGGCGCCGGTGGACAGCGGGCCGAACATGATGTTCTGCCGCACTGTCATCCAGTCGAACAGGGCCCCGGCCTGAAAGACCACCACCCGGTCCGGGCCGGGCCGGGGCGTCCGACCCGGACCGGCAATGACCTGGCCGTCCATGCGGATCTCGCCCCTGGAGATGTCCTCGAAACCGGCGGTCATGTTCAGCAGCGTGGTTTTGCCGCAACCCGAAGGCCCCACAATGGCTACAAATTCCCCGGCCCGGATCTCAAAACTGCAATTGTCCACCGCGAGCACATTGACCCCCTCGGGATCGTAGATCTTGCTCGCATTGATGATCTCCAGATGTCCTTCCTTGGTGTCCACGGCATTCCCCCTGATGGTTCAGGCACGGCCGGGTCTGGGCCCGGACGGAATATGGCGGGAAGAGGATCGTGCGGAAACCGCCGCGCGGGCGGCGCCGCCCAGGCGCTCCCTCCGGCGTCCGCGCCGCTACGCGGCGGAACCGGCGGAGGGAGCGCCGACAGGTTCTAGACCTTTTTGGGCTTCAGGCGATACTGATACAGCTTTTCGTAGTACGGCAGGCAATGCTCGTAGAGCATTTTGAGCATGGGCAGATCCTCGAAGATGGCGTCCACCACCTTGTCATCGTAGAGGAAGGCCTCCATGTTCTTCTGGATGCCGGTGCTGCCGCTCACATCGTAGTAAAAATCCTTGCAGTGGTCGTATTCGGGACGCCATTCCGGGGCCCAGCGCAGGGTTTCGGGCTTGAATTCCAGGCCCACGGCCTCGCACCAGGCGGCCATGATGCCCGCCGGATCGTTCTGGAAGTCGTCGCCGTCAATGACCAGCGGGGTTTTGCCGTTATCCAGGGCATGCAGGCCCAGCTCACTGAGCCGGTTGAAGACCCTGTCCGAGGCTAGAGGCCCTATGTCCTCAATACGCATGGAGCGTTGCGAGCCGATGACCTTCCAGAAAGACAGAACCACATACTTGGGGTTGCGGATCTGGAACATGTGGGTGCAGCGGCGCAGATAATTTTCGTCGGCCAGGTAGTTGTCGATGGCGTGGTAGGGGCATTCCTTGATGAAGGTGGGCGTCTGTTCCGCGATGCCGTAGATCTTCCGGATGATTTCCTCATAGACCACGGGCCAGCCCTCATAGTCCTGATGCGACTGCACGCCGGGCTCGTTTCTGTTGCGCCAGTACAAAGGCAGAGTGGGTTCAAAAATAGTGTGGAAATCCCCCCGGTTGGTGATGGCCCGCATAAAGACCGTGGTGAGCGAGCGCGGGTACATCCAATTGACGATGATTCTGTTCATGCCAGCCTCCTGAAGTTTCCTGTAAATACGAGCTCCGGAATCAGGCGGGCGAATAAAAATCCGGACCGATGCCGCCAGCCGGGCTCTGCACGGGGAAGAGCAAGGAGCATGCCAGGAGCATGGCCTGAAACTGAAAAATTATTCAGTTATTTTAGCTGATTATAAAATAAAGATAAAAAGCGCGGCATCAATGTTTGTGCGGCTGTAGCAAGTCGCACACTACTGGTGCAACAAAAGTGTGCGAATGCTACAGTTCTTCGCCCGGCCGCTCCAGACCATGGCGGAGCAGGCGGCGGTAGAGGGTCCAGCGACTGACACCCAGCAGTCGGGCGCTCTTGCTGATATTCCAGGCGGCTTTTTCCAGCGCGGCCAGGAGGCGCTGTTTTTCATCGGCGGGCACCGCCGCGACCGCTTCCTCCCGCTGGACCGGGCGCGCGGCGGCTTCCAGGGCGATATGCTCGGGCCGGATCATTTCCCCGCCGCAGAGCACAAAGGCCCGCTCAATGACGTGTTCCAGTTCGCGCACATTGCCCGGCCAGGGATGGCCCATGAAGATCTCCATGACCTCCGTGGACACCCCGGTAATGGACTTGGCATACTGGCCGTTGAATTTGAGGCGGAAATGCTCCGCCAGCAGGGGAATGTCCTCCACCCGCTCGCGCAACGGCGGAATGCGGATGTTCATGACGTTGAGCCGGTAATAGAGATCCTCGCGGAAGGTTCCCTCGGCAATGGCTTTTTTGAGATCGCGGTGGGTGGCGGCCAGAACGCGCACATCCACCTTGCGGGGCGTGGTTTCGCCCACGCGTTCGATCTCCTTTTCTTCCAACACCCGCAGCAGCTTGAGCTGGATCAGCGGCGAAATGTCGCCGATTTCGTCCAGCAGAATGGTGCCGCCGTGGGCAGCCTCAAAACGCCCCACGCTCTCCCGGTCCGCGCCGGTAAAAGCCCCTTTGGCATGGCCGAACAATTCGCTTTCCAGCAGGCTTTCGGCCAGGGCCGAGCAGTTGACCCGGATAAAGGGCCGCCCGGCCCGCCGCCCGCCGTAATGCAGGGCGTGGGCGATTTTCTCCTTGCCGGTGCCCGATTCGCCGGTGATCAACACCGTGGTGTTCATGTCCGCCAGCGTGTGCAGCAAATCATAGACCTTCTGCATTTTCTCGCTTTGGCCGATGATGCCCTGGTAGTTGCGTCGTTCGCGCAGGACGTTTTCCAGACGAGCCAGGCGGGTGATGTCGCGGATGACCAGAACCCCGCCCAGAAAGCCGCCTTCGCCGTTGAGCAGGGGGGAACAGTTGACCGCCGCCATCTGTTCCCTGCCTCCGCCCCGGAAACAGCAGATCTGCGAGTCGCGCAGGCTGCGCTGTGTCTCCAGGGTTTCCTTGAGCAAGGCGAGACAGGCCCTGGTGCAGTCCCTGGCGCAGAGATCAAAGCGCTTGCCCGCCGCGATATTCTTGTGGCAGATGCCGGCGGCCGCGCGGTTGGCGGTGATGATGCGCAGGGAGGCGTCCACCGTGATGATGGCGTCCTGCACGCTGCCGAAAATGGATTCCAGCAGATTTTTATTTTCGACGAGCTCACGTTCGTAAATCTTGTTTTCAATGGCCCGCGACAGGATCTGGGCCGCCGTGGTCAGAATGTAGAGGTCGGAATCGTGCCACTGGCGGTGGAATCTGTGTTCGTCAAAGCCGATGAAGCCGTACATGCTTCCGTAGACGAAAAGCGGCACGTTCAGGGTGGATTTCACCCCTGAGGCGAGCAGATGGTCCCTGTAGTTTTTGAAGGGCATGGTCGCCGTATCGGGATAATTGAGCACCGTGCCGGAGGTCAGCTCCCCGGCGGCGTCGGGAATGTGCAGCACAATGCCCCCGGAACCGCGCCTGACGCCCAGTTCCGGGTCGTCCCAGCCGCAGCGGCAGGCGAAGGTGCGGTCTTCATGCTGATAGCCGAACATGAACACGCGGCTGACATGCAGCGTTACACCCATGCGCTGTAAGGCCTGTTGCAGAAAGGCGTCCATATCATTGACGCGCACGGCCATTTCAGAAATCTCGGCAAGCATTTTTTCATAGGAAATACGCTTTTCCAACATTTCTTTACTGTGCATGGCTCACCCCGTTCGCAGCGCGCTGCGTGAAACCATCTTTATATATAGAATAATAATTATGTAAATAATACAATTAAAGAGATACAGAGGTCAAATCCAGCGCCACGCACAGAGCGTTTTGATATTGAAAATATCTCAACGCGCTGTGCGGATTTTCCGTGAAAAGCCGTACCGCGAAATTATCGCAAGGCGAATTTACTTCGCCGTTAAGCGATAATTTCAAGC